>Ga0180094_1000020_pt1 | contig 39418 bp, 39 predicted proteins | sample EasRivT47_16_1Da_FD_121786 | JGI IMG/M metagenome (GOLD analysis project Ga0180094, IMG submission 121786) | Soil microbial communities from meander-bound floodplain in the East River, Colorado, USA - East River metaG ERMLIBT47_16_1Da | ecosystem: Environmental > Terrestrial > Soil > Floodplain ... | reverse complement strand
GGTCCCTGCGGCGATCCTGGTCGTGGCGGTCCTTGGGTATCTCTGGTGTCGCCCGGCGGACCACCAGAGATACCCAAGGACCGCCACGACCAGGATCGCCGCAGGGACCAGCAGCCGGCGTATCAACATCGGCACGAGTTGGCCGCGATGGTATACAGCCAGATGGTGAATCGGGCCTTGCCCCGGAAGGGCTTCAGGTGCCGGAAGGCGGCGAGAAAGGTGTCCTGCAGGACGTCCTCCGCGTCCAGGGCGTACCGACACATCCGAGAGGCAAACCGGTAGATCCGCTGGTGATGGCGAGAGAACAGACGCTCGAAGGCGGCGACGTCCCCCGCCCTGATCCACTCCACGAGGGACCGGTCCGCGTCGTCCACGTGTTTCTTATAGCAGAGTGATCGAAGGGATTTCAAACCGGCCCGCGCGCGATGGACATCGCGGCGCCGATTGTCGCGGGCGTTCGTGACGGTCGGCACGATCGGCACGCCGCCCACCCGTGTTCGCGCCCTACAAGAGCGCGGGATGGGGTTCAACGACGGCCCGCACGCAGTTTCGCCCCTCGCGCTTGGCCGTGTAGAGCGCGCCGTCGGCGCGGTCAATCAGGTCTTCGGCCGTGTCCCCAACCACCGAGGTCGCCACGCCAATGCTGATGGTCGGGAGCGCCACCGGTTTCTCCCCGCCCGCTCGCTGATCGACGTTCACTCCTCCGGCCGCCGCAACCGCGCGCCGGAGTTTCTCCGCCACGCGGCACGCCCGCTCCGAGGACGTGGCGGGCAGCACGACCGCAAATTCCTCGCCCCCGTATCGCGCCACGACATCCCGCTGTCGGGTCTTCCCGACCAGAAGCCTCGCGATCGCCGCCAGCGCTCGGTCGCCCTGCTGGTGGCCGTACGCGTCGTTGTAGAGTTTGAACGAATCGACATCCATCATGAGGACCGACACGGGTTGGGTCGTCTCGATCGCTCGCCGCAACGCGGCATCGAGGTATCGCCGGTTGTACAGGCCGGTCAGGGGGTCGCGATTGACCATCTCGATCAACGCCGTTTCAGCGGCCTTCTGCGCCGTGATGTCGCGGATGAGGATCATCCCCCGCGCGGCCCCCGACGACGCGGGCAAGCGATGACAACTCGCCAGGACGACCCGATTGCCCTTCCGGTCCCCGACGACGCACTCGAACGGCATGTCCTCGGCACGAAGTCGTCGCGACGTCCCCGCATCCCGGACGAGCGGACACTCGTCGTGCTTGGAGCAGTGCAGAATCGACGCGCACCGCGCGCGAGCCGTCAGCCGGCCTTCCTCGATGCCCAGCAAGGCGGCCGCGGCCCGGTTGGAGGCCACGACCCGCCGTTCGGCATCGACCACCAAGACGCCTTCCCTCGCGTCTTGGAACAGGGTGGCGATCAGATGATCGACATCCGACTCTCGCCGAGTTGGAACCGGTGCGTACCGTCCGGACCCGATCCCCAGCGCCATCGTCAGCCCCTTCTCAGCGGACGCGAGGCCACTTGCAGCCACGCGGGATCGAAGACGTCTTCGGCGGACAGCAAGCCCACGATCTCCTCCCCGTCCGTCACGGCCAAATGCCGAACGCCCACGCGCTCCATCAGATCCGCGGCGGTGTTGACGGACCCGCTGGTGCCGATCGTCTGCAGGGGGGCGGCCATCACATCGGCGACCTGCGTGACGTAGGGGTAACGCTCCCTCGCGATCACCTTTCGGACCAGATCGGTTCCGGTCACGATCCCGGCGATGTCGCGGCGCGCAAACCCGGTCAGGTCCATCTGGCGGGGGCTTCGGCGGCGTCCGGCTACCAGCACACCGCTGACCGAGGCATTCGCCATCTGGGCCGCCGCGTTGCGAACCGTGTCATCCAGCGCCACCACCACCGGCGCCCGCGACATCATGCGCTCCACCTCGAATGGGAGAAAGTCCTCTCGGGCGATCAGATCGCGAATAGAAACCACCCCCACGATCATCCCCTCTCGGGTCACCACGACGTGCCGGATCGAGCGCTCGGCCATGAGATCGCTTGCCTCGGACATCGAGACCTGCTCATCGATCGTGATCAACGACGGCGTCATGATGTCCGCGATCTGCGTGACCATAGGGTTCCGATCTGCCGCGATCACCCGCCGAACCATATCCGTTTCGGTCACGATGCCCGCCGGAGCGCCCTCCTCATCCATCACGAGGAGGCTGCCGATCCGCCGATCGGCCATGTGCGCCGCCGCGCTGTGCACCCAAAGGTCCTTGCGAATCCACTGCACATCCGTAGCCATCACTTCGCTCACCGTACCCATGTCGCTCCCTCCTTCCGGTTGGCCCGTCGTCGCTGTGCCGCGCTCCGTGAGACCATGAAACCGATTCCGATACCCATACAGTAGCGTAAACTTCCAGCGCGTTCCATCCCGCATTGAGGTTAAAACGATAAGGGAAAGGAGTGAGGAAGCTCGCTCCAACGGGTGAGGCCGGAGCAGCGCCACGATGTCGGTGTTCCCGCCGGACAGATCGATCTCAATTCCTCACAAACAAGAGGGGGGCCCGTGGGCCCCTCTCTTGTTACAGCGCACAGATGTCTTCCTCGATCTACCGCTTCCTCTACTTCTCCCTCTCGGTACCAGCGAGCGAAACCGGCCTCACCTCCGCCGTGGTTTCAAATCGAGTCTGCCTCACTCCGAAGAATCGCCTCGGCCTCCACAAAGTGTTCGAAGGGTCGGCCGGCTTCCTTCCCTTCCCTGTGATAGACCCCTTGAACAAGGGCATGATCGCCTCGTTGCACTTTCGGGACGGTGGGACTATAGACTTGAACCGGCTGAGTCGCCCCGGAAGATGGGGGGGAATCTTCCTCCAAAACGAGGACAAAATATTCACTCCCCCGTCGGCCCATCTGCATCTCCAGCGACCGGACGCGGCCCGTAACGACCACCCGGTGGCCATCATAACTGTTCCGGCTCCGCAGCGAGGTCGCTTACGGTGACCTGCATCGGGAGCTCCTTGGACGGCCCCTTTGCAGGAAGGGTCCCCCCCCACACCAGTGATCCCATGATCGGCAGGAAGATCACCAGGCTCAAACGGAGCGGCGCTCCGGTCAGCGTTCTATTCAACTGCCTCGGACGAGCGAGAATCACGAGACACCATTCTCAAACACTTCATTTTCTGATAGAGTCCTTTCCTGATGAAGCCAGTCGACACCTTCCCTCGGCTTTTTGCGGGGCTTGTTTTTGTATTATACACCGTGATCGCCGGCACAGATAGCGAGACGGCCGGGTTGACGGGAGAACTCGAAAACCGGCCGGCTCCCCCTGGACAGGGGTTGGAAAACCCCGAGGCAAACAGTAAAATCTTGGTCGAGATGTTCTTGGCCCCCGATCGACGAGCCGACTCCGATACGATCAATAAAGCGTTTGAGGCCGTCTCCGTAACCCGCATCCGCACCCAGTTTTTCCGACTCGGAAATCCGCCAGCGAACATTGCCATCGGCCAGAATGTCCCGGCTGCCGTCGCACGGCTGGCTATCCGCATGGCTGTAACCTATAATGGAGGTGTAAAATTTCTTCTTCCCCAGTATCGGTTCTTTCCGGAGCATATCGCCATCGGAACCTCGGCTTTTGACGAAGCCTCCCAGATCCCCATCCTGGCGGAGGATCTCGATCGGCTCTCCGATCCCGCTTTGACCACCTCGCAGTTCCATACGCTCTACCGGAACCTCACCGGCGAGGACAAGCGCCTACCAACGTATCTGAAGTAGACCTCTAATAATTTTCCACCCCACCCTGGTCTAGCCACCCTGATTTTTCCCAAACAGGACGGCGATGCCGTTCGGAGCATTCTGAGATGGAAGAGTCGTCTCGACCGCATCGGTCTCCGTATCGATGACGGCAACTTTCCCGTGCGGTGTCTCCCTGGTGAGGGTGACGTAGGCGTAGCGTCCATCACTGGTGTAGGCGATACCCTGTGGTCCACGGCCGACGGAAATCACCTTGTCCACTTTCCAGGCATCGATGTCCACCTTGTACACGGCAGCCGCATCCATACAGGGAATGTAGAGGAAGGGACGAGTGGGATGCGTCGGCGTCTGCATCGGGCGTCCGCCGACCGAAAGACTCGCCAGCAGGACTTTTCCTGCAACGTCGATCTTATGCACCTGATTGAGCCCGACGTCCGTCACATACGCGAGCCGGCCGTTCCGGTTGACCCCGATGGCCATCGGCTTGGCGCCAGGCGGCAATTTGATCAGGTCAACATTCCCCCGTTCCAAGTCAACCACCGACACGTCACCCGAACGGCTGTTGGGAGTCAACAGCGTCTTCCCATCCGGAGTAATCGCAGGTCCCTGGGGCCCTTTGCCCTTGAGCTTGATGATCTCGATCCGCTTAAACTCAGGCACCGCGACCACGGACACCGTGTTCGCGGCTTTGCTGGCCACGTAAAGCCGCGTCCCACTTGGACTCGGAACGATATACGCCGGGTCGTGTCCAACCACGACCGACGTCAGCATCGCATTGGTGGTCACGTCAAAGACCTGCACCAGGTCGTCCGATTCGTTCGTGAACAGAACCGTCACATAAAAAAACCGTCCTTGGGGATCCACGTTGACGTGTTGAGGGCGTGAGCCAGTTCGGACGGTGGCGACGATCGTACGAGCGGCGGGATCAAGAACCGAGACCGTGTTCGATTGTCCGTTGACAACGTACAGGCGCGGCCCGGCCGCGGGAATGCCGGCAGGCATGGCTAAGAGGAGGCCTACGACGGTCGCCATCGGAAGAACCATCTGTTTGGCCATCACGCCCCTCTATCGGTCTTCTAATGCCGTGCTCTCACGGCCACAGTCCCGTGTTCGGTGAGGCTGGTCGCTGTGATGAGACGTTAGCGTGATCGAGCAGCCGCCCGGGATCACTGACTGTGGTGGCTGTGTTCCCTTCTCACACAGTACGGCCCCTCGCAGCCCTCGATGTCGACGGTGGGGTCTCTCCCGGGCGGAATGCGGAATTGGGCTTGGGTCTCATACATGGGGCGGGTCACTTGGCTCGCGTCCAACTCAAAGTTGAGCGTCACTGTGCCGTTTGCGGGGACGGTCATTTCTTTGATGAGCGGCCGCATGTGCGGATGCCAGACCGCCACCTGGTAGGTACCTGGCGGCAGATTGTCGATCGTGAAGCCGCCGCCGCGGTGTGTTCTGACAAAGTACGGATTGTCCGCGACCCACGCCCAGCTCTGCATGTACTCGTGCATCCCGCAAATGATTTGCACGATTCGCTTGTTCTTCTCCAGCGCCACAAAGCCGCTGTGGGGCTTGTACGACACCGGGATCGGGAAGCTCAGCACCCGATCGCCCTTCTCCGGCTGATAGACCTGCGCCGCGTGCATGATCGGATCCTTGTTGGTCACCGACAACACGCTCTCATTTCTCATCACCGTGACCAAAGGGTGAACGTGCGTCAGTTGGCCGTCGTGCAGTTCAAACTGCTCGCTCTCGGGAACATCCGCCGGGTGAAACATGCAGTTGACCGTGAGCAGCTCGGTGTCGCGGTACCGAAACGCCTTCCCCCGCTTCACGTCCAGGACCGCCACGACCGCATCCTGAAGCCCGCCGGTTTGGTCCACGTTGAATTCCTTGAGCACGATGTGGCCCGCTCCGTCCGAAATCCTTTTGCAGAAATCGCCGAACGGGTACAGCACCAGAGGAAACACCCGCGGCTCAGGAACCTCCCCGCGCAATGTGACCGTTCCGGTGATCGTCCCCCCGTTCTCCACGTCTGCCATCTCGTAGGACCACGCGGCAGAGGCCATCAGGGTAAAGACGATCTCGGCCACCACCACGACCATGTTGCGTGTATACCCCGGGACGGGCTGACTCATGACTCTCCTCCGCGAAGAGGGCGCCTGCGCCGACTGTCCACCATGCGCAAGAATACCACGCCCTGCGTGAAGGCGACAGGGTGTTACTCGGACACCCAACCCCCTTTTTCAGCAGCGTGATCGAGATCAGGACCCGGTCTTTGCCACGGCCCTGCTGCTTTTCACCTTCGGCAGATCTTCGGTCAGAATATAGGAGTCCGCTGTGATCTCTACCGTTTCATGCGGCTCGATATAGCGATTGGTCACATTTCGTGCAATCGGAACGCGTTTGCTATCCAAAAGGTCATAGTAGACATAAACCCTTTTTCGTTCATTCGAGTTATTGCGGACGGTTGCCCGCCAGATGAACTTGGTCTTTCCGATCCGTTCCCACACAACATCGGGATGCCATTCATGCGCCAGCACCTCGACAACCGGCGGAGACGGCTCACCCGCCGCCGCGAACGAGGGAAGAACGCCGGGCGCAGCCCACGTTATGAAAATCAAAAACGCGGAGAGGACCAGCACCGAATCCGCTTTAGAGACACGCGCCATCTTACAAGTCGACCCTCGACCCGATCATCGAGTCATCATTTCTGAGTCGCTTTTTGGACGGGCTGGCTTCCCATCCCGAAGGGAAGACGCCGCTCCTTTGGCTCGGCGAGGCTGCGGTACAGTTCCTGAAATTGGTCACTGGACAGGTTGGCGTCCTTTAGCCGAGCGAGGTCTTCCGGCAGGACTGGAGTCCAGGCCAGCTCGGCCGTGTCGGTCGAACCGATCTTGATCCAGTGATGCGGGAGGATGTCCTGCCGGATCAACCGATCGATCTTTCCGGAGTATTTGATGGCCTCCTGGATCGCCCGGCGCGCCACATCGGCCGGGACGCATTTGCCGATCCCAATATTGGTGGGCGGATCCAAGGCCGGATAAAACCGAAGTCGGACCTTCACCCGCTCCGTGTCGGAGATTAGCGCGCGTTTGACTTCCTCAACATGCCCGTTCCATTTCTTGGACAGGACCATCTCAATGGTCGTAGGTTTGTCTCGGTTGCCCTTCGCGCCACAATCGTAGACCACATCCGCTGAAAAGGCCTCTGGACGGCCCCACAACACCATGCACGCGATGAAGATCGCGTAGATGCGAGCCTGCTTCTTTTGGTGACGTGGCGTCATTGGGGAACCTGACCAGGCGTATTTTTCGAACTCAAGATATCCAAGTATCTCCGCGCTCGGGCGTGATTCGGATCAAGTTCCAGGGTCCGTTGGAACGCTTGAAGAGCCAAGTCTTTGAGCTGATGTTTGTCGTCTGAATCAGTGAGCGAGGCGGCCAACATTACTTGGGCTTCGCCAAGCGCAAAAAACACCTCCGGAGCCCCCTGTCGGACCTGCGACAGCGTGGAATACTCTCGGACCGCGTCTTCATATTGTTGTTGCTCGAAATAGGTCCGCGCCAGGCGCTCGCGGGCTGCGGATTCATTGGGGTCGTCATCGAGAATCCGCCGCCACTCCTTGACGGCCTTGGCGATCTCGCCCTGTCTCTCATAAATCAAGCTCAGATCGAATCGCGCTTCGGTCAGCGACGGATCAAGCCGCAACGCCGTTTCGAGCTCGCGCTGGGCTTTGGGATAGTCGCTCCGCTTGAGATACAAACTCCCCAGGCCGGCATGAACCGCGGCGACCTTCGGCGAAAGTTTGTTGGCCGTTTGATAGGCGGCCATTGCCTCCGCATCCTTTCCCTGCCGATAGTAGGTATGTCCCAGAGAAATCCAGGCATGGTCATCTTTCGGCGCAAGCTCGGCAGCTTTCCGGAATTCCAGAGCAGCGGCGTCAAGCGACTGACTTTGCAGGTAGAGCCGTCCGAGCCAGTAGTGCACTGTCGGACTATCGGGATGCTCACCAGCCATCTTCTTGTACACGTCGATGGCCTGCACGCCACGGCGCAGCGCCATGTATGTCATGAAGAGTGCCTGATGATATTTGTGGGTTTCAAGACTGGCCTGGACCGCCAGGGTCAATTTCACCAACCCCTCGTCGTAGCGCTGCTGTTTGCTGAGTTCCTTCCCTTCTTCAAAGTAGGACTTGGCTGCCTCCTCGGGCGTTGTTCCGTGCACAAAAACGGGAACCAGCAGCAGAATGGCCAGCGCGACAACGCTTCTTAACCGATTCATGACCGACATCGCGACGCGCACTCCTTTCATAAGAACGATTCACGTTACCATCCGAGCATCCCAAAAAACAACCGGAGATGACCCTCGGTTTGTCGTTGCCACCTCCATCTTGATATGATCGCTCTGTGACCGGCGCCGATCCCATGTGTCGTCAATGTTCAACGCTTTCTGCTGACCTGGCACGCTGGGTTATTCTGATCATGCTGGCCGCCTCGTTCGTTCCTTCCCTTGCCGCTGGAGCCACGAAAGAACGGATCGCGGGCCAGGTTCAGATCAACTCGGAGCCAGCCGCCGGTGCGGTGGTCTATCTTCACCCGCTTGACGGTCGGCCCTTGCCGGCCGCGCCCACCGTGAGCACCGTCCGACAGGAACACCTCCGGTTCGCGCCGGACTTCCTGGTTGTTCCCGCGGGTACGACCATCCGTTTCGAGAATCACGACGATGAGATCCACAATATCCACTCTCGATCGAATGAAAACCGTTTTGACACGGGCGCCCATCTGCCCGGCACGGTCAAGGAAGTGATCCTGAAAAATCCTGGGGCCGTGCCCATTCGGTGCCGCACCCACCAGAATATGCGGGCGCTGATCATCGTCGCACCGTCGCCCTACTTTGCTGTAGCGGATAAGCTGGGACAGTTCGAGATCCGAAACGTGCCGGCCGGCCACTACCGGGTCGAGGCCTGGCATGCCCGGCTGACGCTAAAAGAACAGGCGCAAGGCGCATTGGAACTGCAGGTCGGCGCCGAGGACACTGCGATCGAACTCCGACTTCACGCCCGGGCCCAGGCTGGCGCCGACTTAACTGGACTCTCCGATGGAGAATGGCTTTCCGTCGCAAACCAGATCCAAGAAGAACTAACGAAGGCGGTCGACCTGTGGAAACACGGCGGAGTCACTCCCGCTACCGCGAAGGTGATGAGCGTGCAGTCCCGCCTTTACAGTGAATCCGGCCTGCGTCAAGCGATCGCCGAAGGTCTGGGCAAGAAACAAGCCGAGGAACATGAGAGACGACTGAACACCCTCCGAAAGCGGATTCAAGGCGTTCAAGAAACCGAACCGCTCACCGAAGCGATGCTACGAAATGAGGTCGTAATCATTACGGCCAAGCTTCGGCGCGATGTCGAGCAACTCAAATGAACCAAATCCCGACATGGGAGGACACCGAGCTCTGGACGGGCCAAGAAAGAACTGCAAGCAGGATTCCCGTTTTCCTCCCGCTCCACGAGTCAGTGAATCTCGATGCCGATGAGCACGCGGCCTTGAGATCGCTATTGCACCTGGAGCTCGACCGATGGTGGCTTCAACGGAATCAGATCAAGCGCCGGCTCAAGCCGGTATCGAGTTTGAAGAGCATGCAACGGGATTTCCGCCTCGGAAGAGTTAAATTCGAAGTTCAGGTCAGCCGTCCCATTTGGCGTCACGGTAACCCGTTGCGTCCTCACCTTCATTTGGGGATGCCATGCGATCACGTTATAGGTTCCCGCTGGAAGATCTGTAATCGTAAACCGCCCATCCGGTCCAGTGACAGCAAAGTAAGGATTTCCCACCGCCATGCCCCACGACTGCATGAAGTCATGCACTCCGCACTGGGTCCGGAAAATATAATGATCTTTTCTAAGAATGATCTCTTTTGAGGCGGTGCTCTCCGGAAGCATCGGCTTATTGAACATCGCGAACGTGTAAAACTCTTCGAGGCTATAGCCTTGAATATCGTGGACAACCGGGTCCTTATTCACGATCGAGAACGGATGATGATTTCGGACGGGCGTCACGAAGGGCGCAACGCGGCAGTTTTCAAGCCGTATCTCCGGCGTGTAGTCGAATCGCTTCCCCTTTTCGACCCCCACCACGGCCACCACGACGTCCTGGAACCCGCCATCCTCGGACACCCGGAACTCCTTGAGCAGCCGGTTTCCCTTCCCGTCAGAAACCCGGGTACAGAACTCGATATTGGGAGAGAAGACCATGTGGAAGATCCGGCTCGGAGGAGGCGTTCCCTTCAGGGACACGCTCCCGGTCACCACTCCGCCCGAGGTCACCACGATCTCTTCATACCCCCAACTCACCGACGGACCGCCGAGGATTACACCACCCAAGAAACCGACCGCGATCATCCAACAATTCAATAATCTCAAACGCATAGGTTAGTCCTTACAATAGGGGGCTTCGCAATCCTCAAGATGTTCATGGGGATGGGCCTCCGGCCCGATACGAAACTTCTCTTGTTTCTCATAGATCGGCCGCTGAACACTCCTGGCGTCAAACTCAAAATCGATGGCAACACTCCCGTTCGCGGGAACCGTCATCTCTCGTTCGATCGGCTTGAGATGAGGATGCCAGGCCACCACCTTGTACGTCCCCGGTGGCAACCGGTCAATCGCGAACTCCCCGTTTCTCTTTGTCTTCGCGTAATACGGATTATCGACCACAAACCCCCAGCTTTGCATGAACTCGTGCATCCCGCAGATCATCTGTGAGATTCGCTTCCCCGGCTCAAAATCTAAGATCCCGCCCCTGGGTTCATCCGAAACCGGCAGAGGAAAGTTGAGAATGATATTCCCTCTTTCGCTTTGAAAGACCTGGCCGTTGTGGATGATCGGGTCTTTATTGACGACGGAGATCGGCCGATGGTTCTCCAGAGCCATCACCAGCGGATGCGCATGCCGCAACTTGCTCTCCTGACCGACGACGAATAGCTCGCTGTCCGGAACATCGGCGGGGTGGAACATACAATCCACCGCCACCAGATCGGCTTTCACATGTGGGAACGGCTTCCCTCGTCTCACCTCTTGGACCGCCACAATGGCGTCCTGCATCCCTCCATCAGACGACACGATGAATTCTTCCAATCGGATATTCCCGTGGCCGTCCGAGACTTTCTTGCAGAATGGTCCGAAGGGGTAAAGCACCACCGGAAAAATCCGAGGCTCAGGAACCGAGCCTTTGAGGGTGACTTTTCCGACAAGAGTCCCGCCATTGGTCACAGCAGCCTCCTCATAATGGCCCGACACTGCCGAGCTCTCTGAAGGACCAGCCAGACCCAGCCAGACCACCCCCATCATTAAAACCATGAAACGCGACATCACTTCTCCTTCACGAGCGAAACGAGAAGGGCAGGGGGCTGTCCATTCCCCCTACCCCCTCGTTACGCGCATGGACTAAAGAATTTTCATTTCCCCTTTTCAATTTCCAGCATGGAAACGGGTATCGTGTTTCTTTCCTGCGGCAGTTCGGCCGTCCGGCCTCCCAGCCCGCCGCTGTTTAGCGGACGGATCCGACGCTCCCCCACGGGGAGAACCCGCAGATAGCCCCACTGCCCGGCCTGGGTATACGGCATCCGGTGATTCTGCCAGAGATAGTCCCCCGGGAGATGGAACGGTCCACCGGCACCCTCTTTCAAAAAGACATCCATGTTTTCGGAAGACCCGAACTCGTTCGAGCTGAGCATGTCGGCCCCCTCCATGTTTGGCTTAAGGGGCCACTCATGACCTTCCAGGCTGAAGACTTGGTTCTGTTCGTTGAACGCCCCGAAGACATGAATCCGCACCGGATCACCGGCATGGGTCATGATCGTCGGCGTCACCGGCTCCGACTCCCCAACCACGCACGGCGTGAACATATTGCCTAGGTCGCATCCTTTCTCCTCCCGGAATGACCACGGTTCGGTCCGGTAATTCACCCCGGTCAGCCCCGCAATCTGCTGAATGTAGGGCATGAAGGCCGTCCCGATGATGTTGTCCTCATCCTGGAAGAAGAGCGAGGCATCCCGGAAGTCCGACCGAATCGCATTCTCCGGAATGGACCGATCCACAATCACGTCCGCCTGCCAGGCGTTCTTCATCGAGACATCCTCGCCGGTCTTGGGATCCCGGTACTTGGATCCTTTCGGCCCGACGATGATCGCCCCGAACAGCCCGTCCCGGACGTTGTTGATGAAGTTCCCCCAGTCCCACACCAGCGCCGCCGTCTCCCCGTACTGCGGAGGGGCGTAGTAGGTATAGGTCTTGCTCTGGCCGGGGCCTACGGTCTGGTCCCCCGGATTGTTGCCCACATTCATTCCCTGCGAATCCTTGGGATCAAACGCCAGCATGTCGGCCGAGAACGAAGCCCGGCTGGCCTTCATTTCGTTCTTGAAGTTGATCTTGACGCAATCCCCCACATTCACATGTAACGTCAGCGGCATCGGCGCAAAACCGCCCGTTGCCGCCTTCGACTTTTCCCCTTCGAGCATGTAGATCTTGCCCATCGGGTTCGCCACCTGCAGCGTCCGATCAAAATCGACTTCAATCACATCCGGCGCATTGGCGTTGTACTTCAAGGCCCGATCCGCCGCGATGACATTGAAGCTCTTCACCGGCGCATCCGCCGGGCAGACCGACTTCGCCGAGGCCGGGATCTCATCCCGACCTGGAAGTTTTTTCAGGTCCGGAACCTCTTTATCCAACACCCGGAAGATCCCCCAGCTTCCCTCCGAGAAGTGGGAGGGACGGCCGTCGAAGTGGAGATAATCCCCGGCCATCTGCTGAGGCCCACCCGCCTTGGTCACCAGGTCGTACCGCTCCGCGATCCCGACATGGTAGGCGTTTCGGAAGTCAGACTTCTCGGCATACCGTTCCGTCCGGAAGGCATGGCCGGCGAGATGCCAGGTGTGGGACTCGTTCATCATGACATGCATCAGGCGAAAGACGGTCGGATCCCCCAGGTAGGCCCGCAAGAGCGGTGTCCCCGGATCTTGCCCATGAGCCTTGGTAGAAAAGACCAGGGACGGATCCGGCTTGAACTTGAGCCGCTTTGCGATCGACTCCGCCCTAAAGAAGAAACCACCCCCGGTCGTGTGGGTCCCGCCGTTGAGCATCGGAACGGCCACCAGATCCAGGTCATACGGCATCTGGAAGAACAACGCCTGACCGGCATCGATGGCCGCCTGGACCGTCTGGCCCGGGGGATTCCCCGCCGTCACAACCTGCGCGGTATACGGCACCGTGTCATGGAGATATTGCACCATCTCCCGGAAGCTGCCATTCACGCCGTAGCCGATCGGATCGGTTGAATGAATATCGGCGATCGGACCGCTCCGGATCTCCTTCCCAGTCTTGGGATCATGATAGGTGGCGCCAACCGGCTCAACGATGAGCCCCCCCACGGCTCCATGCGGCCAGGTGGTTCCACCGAGCGCATGGTCGTGCCAAAAGACGGTCCCCAAGTCCGCATCCACCCAGTAGCGGTACCGGAGGAACTCGACCGAGGCGATCTCGCCCTTCTGATGCGCATGCTTCAACGGCTCGTTGAAGGTGAGCGTGTCTCCCTGAATATCCTTGATCCAGCGGACCTCCGAGGTCTTCACCTGCTCCATGCCAACCATGATGTCGGTGCCGACGTGATACTTCGTCGCGCCCTCCGGCATCTTGATCTTGATGGCGGTCCCTCCGGCCTTGACGTCCTCCGTCAAGATGGAGTTCATCGGCACCGGCAGCCCCTTGGGCTTTTCCTTCTTCATCTGCGTGAAGGGCCGCACTGATTGCTCGTACGCGAAGCCTGTGATCACGCCGTCGCTCGAGTTGTTGTCGAACTGCATGAAGTGAGGGTGAATGTTGATCTTCGACATCTGGAAGTTCGTGGTATCGTTGTCTAACCACTCGCTCTTCAGGATCACATCCACGCAGTCATAGACGTTGGAGCGATAGACCAAGGGCCGCGCCAGATCACTGTTGGACCGGACGGCCGCCTCCTCTTCATGCAGTACATAGATCGTCCCATGCTGATCTACCACGGCCTTTTCCTTGCCGATGGCCTGATTCATGGTGATCGGCGTTTCAATGAAGTGAATCGTAAACTGCTTACGACCCGCGTTTTCCGGACACAGACTCCATTTCCCCTGCTCGCCGGGTCGGGCCGGCTGGTTCGTCTCGCCGCCCGCCACACCAAGACCGCCGGGTTCATCCCCAACGCTCCCGGTCTTCTTGTCGACATGAATCGGCTCTAACCACGGAGCCGGTCCATGATGGCGGGCAAACGGCACCCGTTTTCCGAAATGCGGCTTAAAATGTGGGAAGGCAAGCTTGCCGGTTTTTGAATCGAACAGAATCGGCGGGCGCTTCCCGGGCATGAGTGATTTATACTTTGGATTGTCGAACGCCGCGGTCGCCTCCGGCTCGCCCAACGCCTTGTTTCCCTCCCAGGCCCAGTCCCAAACCGTCGCGTCATAGGCCGTGATCTGGCCCTTCTCATCCGCCGTGTGGCCAGGCTGGCCGGCCGGCGGAACCATCATCTTGACCCAGTCCTTGATCGACACATCCGGGATCGGCTTGGAGAAGTCGGTCTTGTCCGCGGTGATGTTCCACTTCTTGTCATACCAGTCCATCGTCTTTCCGACCAACTGATCCGATGTCACGGCCGGCTTCATCCGGCCTTTCCGGTCCGGAAGCTCCTGCAGCGCGGGCATGATATCGGTGCTGCCGAACGGATAGTTCCCGGTCTGGAGCGTGTTGTAGCCCCGCCCGTAGGACCACATCCCGGCGACATAATGGTGCGCCACATGGCAATGGAAGAGATAGTCCGCCGCGACCTGCTGGCAGAGACCCCATCCACACTCGGTCTGAAGGTCGAGAACTTCCGAAGGGCCGATCACCTCGACGTCCACCCGGTCGGAGGTGGTCCGGACCTCTGGATACTTCACCGGACCGTTCTGCGCCGCGGTCATGAGGAAATCCCCCTTGCCGTCGGCCTTCGGCTGACGAAGCCAGCGGATCGATCCCCCGTGAGGATGGTGGGAATGAAAGACCTCTCCCCCTCCGTGAATCAGCCGCCATTTATTCGGATCCCCCAAATATCCCCTCGGAAGCGGCGTCGGGACATCGCCGAACGTATAGGAGCTGTAGGACATGGATTCATCTTCAAAGTGGAAATATTTCTCCTGAAGCGCAAGATTATTGATCCCGAACGGCTCGCTGCGATAATTGAGCGCGCGTGCCGAGGGACGATAGGCGTCGGTGTTCGGGTCCCGCTGCGGGACCATCTCGCCGCTCCGGTTCAACGGGCGAAAGGATTCATCTCCGATCTCATGGTAGAAGATGGCGTACTCCCTGAAGTCGGGTGCGTTCGGATCGTCGATCATCATCTGCCAGCCGCTCTTGGCCTCTTTTCCGGTGATCGGATCGAGGTAACGCGACCCCATTGGCTCGACGATGAAGGCCCCAATCATCCCGAGGCTCGCCTGCTCCCTGCCGACATGGCTGTGGAGCATATGGGAGCCCTCCTGTTCGGTGGACCGGATGTACCATTCGAACGTCTGGCTCTTCCCGGGTTTGACCGTCGAGTCGGGGTTGGCCGCCGTGGCCGCCTGGCCGGTCGACTTAATGATCATGCTGGAACCATGGACATGAATCCCGACATCCTCACCGTCCAGTTGGTTTTTCAGGGTGATGACCACACAATCTCCCTGGTTCCCGCGGATTGTCAACGGCTGGATCACGTCGGTCTGAAGACCGGTGGTGACGGCGCCAGGGTTATACCCCGATGCTTTACGGGCCTCCGTGTTCGCCTTCTCTTCATTCCGAACCTTCTGGAGATCTTCGGTCAGGACATACATGTAGCCGGGATGGTAGTCCAACCACTGATTTAAGGTGATCTCCACGTTAATCGCCGAGACATCGTACTCCTTCACCGGAACGCCGGTCGGACAATGGCCCCCGGCCGTCACCGTCTCGCCCGCGGGTGCGGGACCGAGGAAATAACTCTTATCCATCTGCTGGGCCATGGCCGCATCGCTGTAAGGCCCTTGAGCCGCGTGGGAAGCATGCTCATTCGTGCCCCTGGCGATCTCAGCCATGAGTTTCTTCATCGCCGCTTCCAGCTGATCGCGGTGGCCTCCCCGACCTTCGGCCCCGTCTTCCCGTTCCAGCTGTTCTTTAAACTTCTGCTGCCAAGCGGGCAATGCCTGTGACTCCGCCACTAGGGTCGATCCAGATCCATGCGCGCCGTGATCTTCGCCGGCCCACACCACGCCGGGACCGCTCACGCCCAACCACGCGATCGCGGCCGCCAGCCCCCAAACCCACCTCGTCGTTGCCCTCTTCGTTCGTCTATTCATTGGCATCCCCCCCTTGTGCCTCTTGACCATTGATCGCCTGATCGCCGGAACCTCCCCGCAGCACCGCGTCGATCAGATCCTCCACCGTGGCATCCTTGATGCGTGTCGTGTCGTAGACCGTGAGATGGTTGGCGTCCAGCGTGCATCGGACGATACGGGTGGGGTAGGCGTCCATCAACCGCAGCCGTTTGAGCGCCTCCTCATCCCGGAGATCGTCGCGCTCCACACAGAACACCACTACGTCGGGTCGAAACCGCGGCGCGGTTTCGATGGCGGTTTCAAGCGTTGGAACCTGTTCGATTTGCAGGCCATTCCTTCTCGAATCCAACAATCCGCCCACCCCGTGACCGAACAACGTGGCGCTCCCGATCACCAGCACTCTTCGCTTGAGCATTGCGCGACCCTGTAACGATGCTCCCCACCGTACCGGATCGCACGGGCTCCGTCTATTCTCAGGAGGAAGTATTTTCGAGGGAAAAAGGGAGGACGGGACAGCTACTCTAAAGGAGTAGTCGGGGGCATCGAACACCGGGGCGACCGCCCCAGGGCCCTGACCGGAAGGCTGGATGGCGCTATGTCTCACACTCCCGGCACTTCGTTCCGCGCGCGAGAACGCGCTCATCTCCAAGATCGACCTGGTGAATCGTGTACTTGCCCTCACCCAGGTAATGCGAGAGACGATTGGACTCCAAGTACCCGCCCAGCAATTCATTGGCCCGATAGCGGTTGGGCGCGACGATGTAAAACGCATCGCCTCCAGTCAATTGCACTTCAAACAATTGGTTCATGGTGTTCCTCCCGTCGAGGGGCTGTTTCGTCAAACGCGGATTCCGCGATCGTCAGCGCCACCCGAATATCGGGCGGATGGGTGAGCGTGTGGTGCACGGTGCAGCCCTCGGCCACCTGGAGGAGCCGTTCGCGCATCGCCGGCTCTAAGTCGCCGCGATAAGCGATCGCCACGCGCAGCTCGCCGATGCGGTGAGGGCGTTCGGCGTACTCCCAACCCACGGTGACGGACAGCCCCTCCGGCCGCAGGTGGTGGCGAGTGCAGAACCGGACGACGAAATAAGCCACACAGCTTCCCAGCGAAATGGCCAGACACTGGAGCGGGGTGACGCCTTGGTCGGTGCCGCCCTCTTCGGCCGGCTGATCGAGCAGGAGGCGGTGGTCGCCCACCACGGCCTCGAACCGCACGCCATCGAGCCACCTGACCACCACCCGTTCGCCGGGCGAAGTCGTCATCGCGGACTCCAGTCTCGCTCTGTTTCGCGCGTCCCCGCCCGCCAGATCAGCGGGCCAGGACCCTGGCCAGGTCCATCAGCCGCAAGTCGAGCGGCTTTGCCGCCCCGGCCACCTCGGCCAACGGCGTCATCGCGACCTCGCCGCGGAGCAGCCCCACCAGCACGCCGGTCTGGCCGCGGACCAGCGCGTCCACCGCCCCGGCGCCCAACCGCGTCGCCAGCAGACGGTCGAACGCGCCCGGCGCGCCGCCGCGTTGGACGTGTCCGAGGGCCGTGACCCGCAGATCGAACCCGATTCGTTCGTGATGATCACGGAAGTACGCCGCGATATCCGCGGCGCGGTACTTCGCGCCCTCGGCCACCACGCCGATCGCGTGCGATTTACCGCGCTCGTAGGCGGCCTTCAGCTCTTGGGCGATCGCCTCCGGCTCGCAGGGTTGTTCCGGAATGGCGACCACCTCGGCGCCCCCCGCGATCCCGGCCATCAAGGCCAAGTAGCCGCAGTGACGCCCCATCACCTCGACCAGGAAGGCCCGGTGGTGCGACGCGGCCGTGGTCTTGAGCCGGTCGATCGCTTCCAGCGCGATGTTCAGCGCGGTGTCCACCCCGATCGTGATCTCGCTGCCAGCCAAGTCGTTATCGATCGTGGAGGCGATTCCCACGACGGGGACGCCCAGTTTTGACAAGGCGTACGCCCCGGCCTGGGATCCATTCCCTCCGATGATCACCAGCGCATCAAGCTGTTTGGATTCCAGCGACGCGACGGCTGCGCGTCGGCCCTCGTCGGTCAGGAACTCCGGACAGCGCGCGCTCCCGAGCATCGTGCCGCCCCGCTCGATGATGCCACCGACGGCCCGCGCGTCAAAGGGGACCAGATCACCGGCAATCAAACCCGCGAAGCCGCAACGGACCCCGAACACCTCGAATCCCGCCGCCATCCCGGTCCGCGTGACGGCACGAATCGCGGCGTTCATTCCCGGCGCATCGCCTCCGCTGGTCAGGACCCCGATCCGCCTCATGGCCGGTCAGCCCTCTGGATTATCGGCGGGCCTCATTGGATGGCAAGGCCGAGACCAGTCCGTGACGCTGCGCGTAGATCGCGGCCTGGGTGCGGTTGTTCATGTGCAGCTTCTTGAGGATGTTTTTGAGATGGATCTTGACCGTGTGCTCGGAAATCGCCAAGACGTTCGCGATCTCCTTATTGCTCGACCCATTCGCCAGCTCCCGGAGAATCTCCTCTTCGCGGGCGGTCAACACGTGGGAGGGGCCCGCCGAAGGCGACACCCGGCCCTGGGCCATCGACGCGAATTCCGAAAGGAACTGCGAAGCCATCTGGTGAGGAATCACCGCCTCCCCGTTCATCACCCGCTCGATGGCGCCGACCAATTCGTCGGGATCGACGTTCTTTAAGAGATAGCCACGCGCTCCGGCCTTGACGGCGTTGAACAGGTTATCGTCCTCGTCCGACACCGTCAGCATGAGAATTCTCGCATCCGGGAGCCGCTCGCGGATGGAGCGGGTCGCCTCGATGCCATTGCATCCGGGCATGTTGACGTCCATGAGCACCACGTCCGGGGCGAGCCGCAGGGCTTCTTCGATCCCGGCGCGCCCGTCGGTGGCTTCGCCGACCACCTTCAGCCCTCGGTCTTGGAGCAGGTTGACCAGCCCCTTTCGGAACAGCGTGTGGTCGTCGACGACCAACACGGAAACGCCCTCCGGCATGGTTCGACGTATCATGGCGCACTCCCTTCATCATCGCCGCCTCGGGGAACCCCGATCACGATCGTGGTTCCGCCCCCCGGCGTCGAGGTCAACTGGACGGTGCCTCGCAACCGGGTCGCTCGCTCGCGAAGCAACGCCAGGCCCAGGTGCGTCCCGGTCGGATCGTTGAAGCGGGCGCTCTCGCACCCACACCCGTCGTCCTCGACCCGAACCTCAACGATCGTCGGGGTCCGATCGCACACGACCCGGACCCGTGAGGCCTTCGCGTGTTTGCGCACGTTGGCCAGCGCCTCTTGGATCATCCGAAAGACCTCCGCCTGCTGGAGGAGGGACAAGTCCCGCAGGACCCCGTCACCGACCAGGTCGGTCTTGATCGCGGTCCTCAGCCCGAACGTGTCCAGATGCGCCCGCAGCGACGACGCGAATTCCCCGCCTTCCTTGGGCGCGTTGCGAAAATCGACGAGAAGCTGGCGGACGTCTTGGTACGTGTCGCGGATGACCTCTCGGACCGCCGCGAGTTCTTGCCGGACCCCCGCGGTCTCGCCCCGTTCGAGCAGCTCTTGAACGCGCGCCGTCTGGACATTCAAATACGCCAACGATTGGGCGATCCCGTCGTGCAGCTCGGCGGCGATCGCGGCCCGCTCTTCGGCCACCGCCGACTCCCGCATCGCCGCGTACCACCGCGCGTTCTCGACGGCCACGCCGAGCTGATCGCCGATGGTCGTCAACAGGCGACGGTCGATTGTCTGAAACGCGCCGCACTCCCGGGCATACAACGTCAGGATTCCCAGCGTCCGATCCCGGGAACGAAGGGGCACGCCGACCCAGGACCCGACGCACTCTTCCCGACACGCGGTCCGACTGAAGCGAGGGTCCGTGGCCAGGTCGTCCACCACCAGGGGTTCGTCCATCGTCACCGACAGGCCGCACAGGCACGTACCGATGGGAATGCGGCACTCGTGAACCCGGAACGTCTCCGACAACCCGCGGCTCGCGGCCAGGCACAGCTCACCCGACGCATCGTCCAAGAGATGGATGGCGCCGATGTCGGCGGTCGCGAGCGCGAGCAGGCGGTCGAGCACGGCGTTCAAGGCGCGGGACAGCTCCGGCGCCCGACTGACGACCGAGGCCACCAGTTGCAGGGCGAGGAGCGAATCGGCGGATTCGGCGCCCGTCCGGCCGGCGTCATCGGACGGCGCCGGCGGTGATTCGGTTTCTCCGGCGCGATCGTCCTTGGTCATGCCTACCATGTACAGCGATCGACTCATACTGGGCCTCCCTGCAATGAGCACCTGTCGCCCGGGGCGGGGAATCCCACGCAGGCTGTTCTGGTCGTAGGCCCCCTGAAACTGATTAGCGAACCATCGTCATTTTGGGGTAAGGTGGAAAAGAATGATACCCCCCGAAAGGAGGGTTTTGGAGAGCATCCGAACGACACGCGCCGAAGACCTTACAGCCCTACCCGTCCCTCGCGTTCAACACGCGCCTTCCTCGCAAACGCTTCGGCTTGGATCTTCGTTTTACACACCTCGCAGATGATCGCCCCCGAGGGCTGTCCGCAGACCTTGCAGACCTCCGGCCGCTTGCTCGCGGGGACCTGCGCCGCCGGGGTCGCGGCGCGCGCGCCGCCCGATTCGGGGGGCTTCGACACCTTGGCGCCCGCTCCGGCCTTCATCGTGAGCACCGGGCACGGCGCGTGCTGCACCACCCGCTCGGCCACGCTGCCCAGCAGGACATGGGGCAACCCGGTTCGGCCGTGGGTGCCCATCACGATGAGATCCGCGTGGTGCCGCTCGGCGGCTCCCCGAATCTCGGCGAATGGCGTCCCGATTTCGAGGTGCCATTCGACCTCGATGCCCTGAGCCCTGACCCGGTCGACGTAGTCGTGCATCATCTCGGCGACCATCCGCGTCACATCGGGCCGGATGCCGGCCGGCGTGAGCAACAATTCGGGTTCATAGCCCGGCTGTTCCATGACGTGAAGGAAGACGACTCGGGCGGAAAAGACCTCGGCGAGTCCGATCGTGTACCGCATTGCATCGAGCGAACACTCCGAGAAATCGGTGGGCGCCAGTATCGTCTTGATCGTGATCCCGCTCATGCGATCCCCCCCTCAGGCTGTTGAAAAAGTCCATCTGCTGCGTGCTCGGTCGTCGGAAACCGAATCGTGTTCCGCAAGGAACACGGAATGTAATCTGCGTCGAAGACGCGACCACCCGGTTCGCCGTCTTCGGCAACTCCTCACGTACGACCCAGTACGCTCCGGGTTCCTCTTCCCTGCGGCCTTGCATCTGGAGCTTGTTGAGCAGCCTGCAATTCCCCCGAGTTTTTCAGCACCCTGCGAGTGAAGGACCCTGCGGCTCACTCGCCCCGCACCGTCAACACCGGACACGGAGCGGCGCGCACCACGCGCTCGGCCACGCTCCCCATCAGCAGATGGCGCATCCCCCGTCGACCATGGGTGCCCATGACGATCAGGTCGGCCGACTCCTCCTTGGCCTTTTTCACGATTTCGTCGTATGCCACGCCTTGGATCAGGGCGCCGACTGCGGTGAAGTTCTGCTCCCGCAGTTCACGGACGAGACCGTCCATCATCGGTTCGACCAGTGTCCTGACGTGGGCGTACAGATCCACCCATTGGAGCGATTCGGTCAGCGTGTAGCTCAACGTCTCGATGACGTGCAGGACGCTGATGGAGGCGCCAAACCGCTTGGCCAACACGGCGGCGTACCGAACCGCGTCTTGGGAGCATGGTGAGAAATCGGTCGGAACCAGAATGCGAGTGATCGTCGGTTCCTGCGTCCCTGCCTGTCCCATGATCGCTCCCTCCCGGTGTCGGTTGGCCTACTGTACTCCAGTACGATCGCCCGGTCCAGACGAGCCTGTCTTGGCGCCGCCGAAAGCCGTCGGTCTCACCGTGAGCACCGGGCACTCGGCTTTCTGAACCACACGCTGCGCGACGCTGCCGATCACGACATGGGCCAGGCCGGTTCGGCCGTGGGTCGCCATGACGATAAGGTCGGCCGCGAGCTCGTCCGCGGCCTTCAGGATCTCCACGAACGGAACGCCCTCCCGAAACAGCGGCTGAAGCTTCACCCCCCGGCTCCGAAATCGCTCGGCGAGAGCGTCCAGCCGGGCGGACTCCTCGGCCTTCACCTCTCGGATCCATTGATCGACGCCGTGGCGGAGCTGGAGGCTGTGCGAAACCCCCGGCTCAACAAAGAACGGCCGTTCAAAGACATGCAGTAGATAGAGCTCCCCGCCGAGCCGTTGCGCGAGATCGATCGCGTACTCCACTGCGTAAAGCGATGGGTCCGAGAAATCGGTCGCGACCATCACCCGCGGCGTCGTCTTCATCATGATCTCCTTTTCAGCTTCGCCTCGTCGGTCACAGCCTATCGAAGGGCGCGCGGGGCGTCCATCCCCCAAATGGGGCATTGACCCTACCGCAAGGAACCCCCAAAATCACCTCGATGAAGAAAATACCATGATCAGAATGAGAAGGAGGAACATTCACCACATGCCAACCGGGAGGAAGATGATGAACGCCATCACCACACGCTGGGATCCGTTCAAGGAATTGGACGAGTTGCAAAGCCGGCTGTCCACGATGTTTGGACGCGCTCCCCTCCGAAAGGACGGCGAGCGGCAGGAAGCGATGCGGCTCGTGGAGTGGGCGCCGCTCGTCGATATCATCGAAGACGAGAAAGAATACCGCATTAAGGCTGAGCTGCCCGAGGTCAAGAAAGAGGACGTGAAAGTCGCGGTCCAGGACGACGTGCTGACGATCTCGGGCGAGCGGACGTTCGAGAAGGAAGAAAAAGGCAAGAAGTATCACCGGGTGGAACGGGCGTATGGGAGCTTCGCCCGGAACTTCACCTTGCCCGAAGACGCCGATGCCGGAAAGGTGACCGCGGAATTTCAACACGGGGTTCTCAACGTCCACATTCCCAAGTCTGAGAAGGCTCGGCCGAAAAGCATCGAGGTCAAGGTGGCGTGACGAACGAACCAGGGCGAGGGGAACAACTATGAAACTTCCGTTACAGATCACGGTTCGGAACATGTCGCTGTCCGACGCCGGACGAGCGCTCATCGAGGAAAAGGCGGCCAAACTCGATACGGTGAACGACGGCATCATGGGTTGTCGCGTCGTGGTCGAGGCCCCGCACCGGCACCAGCACCAGGGTTTGTCGTACAACGTCCGGATCGATTTGACCGTCCCGGGAAGCGAGCTGGTCATCAAACGGGAACCGCACGAAGACCTGTACGTGGCGATCCGGGACGCGTTCGACGCCGCCCGGCGCCGACTGCAGGACCATCAGCGTCGGCAGCGCGGCGAGGTGAAGGTACACGAGGAATCTCCCCTCGCCCGCGTGACCAAGCTGTTCTCGGCCGACGGGTATGGGTTTCTCGAGACGCCGGATGGCCGCGAGATCTATTTCCACAGCCACAGCGTCTTGAACGGCGGATTCGACCGCCTGGATATCGGAACGGAAGTTCGATTCGTCGAAGAAGAGGGCGAGCAGGGCCCCCAGGCAAGCACGGTGATTCCCGCCAGAAAGTCTTAGGCCCAGGCCACGAAGAAGCGGATCGGCCGCACAGTCTGAGGAGGACATGATGGCCACGAAAGCTGATAAGCGACGACAAGACGCCCTCCGGGCCATGCTCCATGGGATGCGGGACGTGGCGGTCCAGGACATCGAAGCGCAGATGGGCCGCCGTCTGAACGAGGCGACGCGGCACAGGATCGACGCGGCGATGGACGTGGAAGACTGGGCTGCGATGGATCTCGAAGACGATGTGGATCTCACCCTGCTCCAACTTCGTTACAAGCGATACAAGGAGATTGCCGACGCCTTCCGCCGGCTGGAGGCGGACGCGTACGGCGTGTGCGAACAGTGCCAAGTCCAGATCCCGATGGAACGACTGGAGGTGGAGCCGTTCGCGCGGTTTTGCGTTGCGTGCCAAGAACGCCTCGAGGCCGTCGAGCGGGTCGAACAAGCGGAGCAGCGATTTAAGACGGCCCATACGCCAACGCGCCGTTAAAATGGTAGGGGCGACCGGCCGGTCGCCCCTACACCTCATGTGGAGGAGGTTACGTCACACCGACCGCCAGAAAGAGCAATTCTCCCTTCATCGCGGGGTGCAGGTCGCATCGGAACGTCAACTTCCCAGGGTGCGTGGGGGTGAAGGAGATCCGCACTTCCTCTCCAGGGTTCAGGTACACCCCTTTGATCCCCCTTCCGTACGTGGTGACGCCGTCCGCCTCCACTCGCACCTCCACGTCCGCGAACGCGGGTGACGTAAACCCATGCTGGATGGAGTCGAGGTTGCGCAGGACGATAGTCGCCTCCTGGTCAACCTTCAGAACCCTCGCCTGGAATTTAAACGCCGAGTTTTGTATTTCAACCGTGATCGTTCCGATCTTGTCCTCGTCGTCCTGAGCCCGACCCGCGGAAGGGACGACGACCAACACCACCGCAACCACACACCCCGTTACCAGACCCAGCCACCCTCTCTGCATGAACGACCCTCCTGGTTGAGAGTTAGCCTTGCCGACTGGCAGCCCCACCGGCTCGACGTGCGGATCGGGCGGGGTTGCCGCGGGTACTCATTCAGTGGAAAGCCGGTCCGGGGGTCAAACCAGTCAGGGTTTCTCCCCCGCTCGGGGTGTCGCGGACCGGTGACGGTTCGTGCCGGGCGTCGATCCAGACGTGATCTCCCTCGTGCCTGACCGTCGTTCCCATCTCGGCGCAGAGGGTCGTCATCCGCCGGGTGATCTCCTCGTGTTGCTCGCTCATCGCCGGAACGACGCGGCATTTTTCGATCACGACGGGGTGTAGGTCGATCCGGCGGAGGCCGTAGCGGCTCACCTCCAACTCGATCAGCAACCCATAGTCGTTCCGGGAGTCGGGATCGACGTAGTAATCGTCGACGAGGTCCCCGGTGGAGTAGATGATCGGACTGTCTTGGTACATCTCGATGCCGTGAAAGACGTGGGCGCTGTGGCCGAAGAGAATCCCACACCCTGACTCGATCGCCGCGTGCGCGAGCCGGACAAACTGGGGCGAGGGGCGGTCGACCGTGTTCGGCCCCCAGTGCAGCGAAAGAATCGGCCAATCGACCCCCGCGTTCCGCATGCGATCGAGGTCGTCACGGATCTGGTCGAGCGCGCGCGCTTCGTCCGAGAGATCGAGGTAGGCGATCCCGGGACCGGCCGCCGACGCGGCAAAATCCTCTTGATGGTCGCAATAGGCCACCATCCCAAAGAGGATTCCCTTCCGCTCGATCAAGACCGGCGCCCGAGCCTCCGCGAGGGTGGCTCCCGCCCCCGCGAACAGAATCCCGTGGTGCCGGAGGAGGCGCTGCGTCTCCTCCAATCCCTCCACTCCGAAATCGAGGGTGTGGTTGTTCGCGAGGCTGACCAGGTCGACCTCGGCCCCCACCAGCGCGTGGACCGCCTCGGGAGGCGCCCCGAAGTAAAACGCCTTGGGCACGCCCGGCCAGAGCCCCTCGTGCGCGGTGATGGCGCACTCCAGGTTGACCACCGTCAGGTCGGCCCGCTGCATAGTGGGCGCGATCGCTCCCAGCGGATAGCCCGGTCCGAACTGCCGGATCCGTTCGCGTACCAGCCGGCCCAGCATGACGTCCCCGCCCAATAGAACTTTCGCGATTTCTTCCATGAGCACACTCCCCCCGTCATTGGCCGAGATGCCGTCGATGATGGCCGCCGCGCCACCGTGCGGCCATTCCCCCGTGGACGCCCTCCCTGGCATCCACTCGGAACCGTACATCCCTACACCGTGGACCCTTCCTATTTCCGTCCGGCCTCGATCCGGCCTTCCTTTTCGATGCGGCATTTCCGCTCCACCGCCTCGGCCTGCACGCGAACCTTGCACCCCTCGCAGATCATGTCCCCGGATGGCTGGCCGCAAAGGTGGCAGAAGGTCGCCGCTGGTTCGGCTCCGCGCGGTGAGGTGGACACCGAGACCGTCGCCCCGGATTCGGAGGGCGTGGGGAGTTTTTTTGCCGCCCTGACCGTCAGCACGGGACATGGTGCCAGCCGGACGACGCGCTCAGCCGTGCTGCCCAGGACGAGGTGGGCCAAGCCGGTCCGTCCGTGTGTTCCCATGACGATCAAGTCGATCGCGTGCCCTTCAAGGGCCTTCCCAATTTCGACGAAGGGGGTCCCCATCGCGAAGAGGCCTTGCGCCTCGATGCCTTGGTCGTTCGCATGCTTGACCCACTCCTTCATCATCTCGTCCAGGCGCTTTCTCACCTCGGGTGGAACCCCAGGGTGGGTGATTGCAAAGTCCACCGAATAAACCGCAGGCTCCAGAACATGGAGAAAGACCAACCGCGCCGAGCAGAGTACGGCGAGCCCGATCGCATACTCCATCGCCTCGGCCGACCCAGGTGAGAAATCGGTGGGCACCAGAATGGTCTTCACCGCCATTGCGCTCATACGCCCCTCCTTTCCTCGAAACAGGTCTCCATTGTGGGTGAACGCCGCGAAAAGCGGTATCCCCCAAACGGGGCGTTTTGCGGAGACTACCCATTTTTCACCGGCGTCTACCCCCATCGAGGAATCGACAACCGCCCCCTGGCTGCGCGATAATGAAAAAAAAGTGGCGTATCGGTGATTGAACAGATCGAGGAGGGGATACCATGCCGGTTCTCAAGCGACTCAAGGACTCTCTTCACGAACACCACGTGAAATACCAGGTGTTGACTCACGCCCCGGCGTACACCTCCCAGGAACTCGCCGCCCGCCAGCACGTGCCGGGAACACAGATGGCCAAGGTCGTCATGCTGAAATCCGACAGCACGCCGATCATGGCGGTGCTGCCGGCGAGCCACCGCGTCGACTTGGCGCGCTTCCAAGACGCGCTGGGAAAGCCGGTGCAGATGGAGTTGGTCCACGAGTTTCTCCCTCTCTTCCCGGAGTGTGAAGCCGGCGCCGAACCGCCCTTCGGCAACCTCTTTGGAGTCGACGTGTGGGTGGATACCGCGCTCGCTCAAAACGAGGAGATCGTCTTTAACGCGGGCAACTATCGGCAGACGGTGCGGATGCGGTACGACGATTTCGTCCGGCTCGTCAAACCGCGGGTGGCGACATTCGCTGAGCACCTGTAATCAAGACGTAGCCGGTTGTCTAACGACTGTGTGAGGGGGTGTTGGGTCTGCCGCGGCGCAACTATGGCGGCGCCCGGCCCACCATGAGCACCCGTGGGCCGGCCGTAACCGCTTGAGCGCTCTCGCGATCGGCACGCGGACCCATCACCCATCGGTAAAGGGTACGGGCATCATCGAGCACCGGGGTCGAGGGGGCACCGTAGTGGGTCTGCTGCATCTCCTCATCGTACAGACCGACGCATCCGTGGGAAGCCGGATAGCCTGGAATATCTCTCCCATGAATCCAATAGCTTATGCCTTCTATATTCGTGTAAAACATGAGGGCGTAATTCATGGGGTACGGGATGTCGGTTCCCTCGATGGTGTAAAGCGACGAGCGGTGGCGGCGGTTGGCCGCGGTCACCCGAAAGTCCCCGGTCGGGGTCTCATTGCCCTGCTCGCCTGTTGCGGCAGGGGCGGAGAACACGAGGCGGCCGTACTCATACGCCCCGAGGAACTGTTCGGAGAGGTCCACCAGGATGAACTGGGCATCGGTGTCGGCCGATGGATAGCGGAGCGGCAAGGGCGTAAAGTCCTTGATGTCCTCGAGTCGTTTGGGAACTTTGAGCGCCGCGCCGGAAGACGCGTGGCGCCGGTCGATCCTATTGAACCGGGCCACGTCTTTCCATCGTTCGCCGAAGGCTCGTTCGAGCGTCTCGCCGGGCCGCAAGCGCCGGCAATCCCACCGTACCGCGCTATCGCTGGGGTAGGCTATCGCGCAGGGGGACGAGGGTCGTGGATGGTTTCTGCTCTCCACGTCGGCTGCCGCCAGCACGATAAGCGCCACAACGGTCAACCACCGCCGACCCCGCCGCGGACTCAGGAAAGTCCCGCGAGCCGAACAGGGAGCCGCTTCGCTCCCCACGCGCCGGGCGGCCCCTCGAACACGCCCGCGCGGGCCGTGCCGCAGAACCGACAGCGACCGTCGTTGCTGAGGTACCATGCGGTGAGCACGTACCCATCACGCCCGATCACCGCCCGTCCACAGTGGTGACAGAACGTACTCTGCCCTTCGGGATCATGGACGTTGCCGGTGTACGCGTAGCGGACGCCGTTCCGCATGGCGATCCTGCGCGCCGCGGTCAACGTCTCCGGCGGCGTCGGCGGCCGATTCAACATCTTCCACGCGGGGTGAAAGGCCGTGAAGTGCATGGGCACATCGGGTCCCAGGCGCTCGACGACCCAGCGCGTCATCGCGCCGATCTCGGCCTCGGCGTCGTTCTCGCCGGGGATCAAGAGCGTCGTCACTTCGAACCACACGTTCGTGCGGTGCTTGAGGTAGACGAGCGTGTCGAGAACCGGCTGAAGGTGAGAGCCGGTCACCTGCGTGTAGAATCGTTCGGTGAACGCCTTGAGGTCGACGTTGGCCGCGTCCATGTAGCGGTAAAACTCCTCGCGCGGCGCCTCGCAAACGTATCCGGCCGTCACTGCGATGGAATTGATCCCCTGTGCGCGGCAGGCCTGAGCCACGTCGATCGCGTACTCGTGGAAGATGACGGGGTCGTTGTACGTCATGGCGACGCTGCGGCACCCCAAGTCCGTGGCGGCGCGCGCGATCGTCTCTGGGGACGCCTCGTCCGCCAATGTGTCCGTCTCGCGGGACTTGCTGATGTCCCAGTTCTGGCAGAACTTGCACGCAAGGTTGCACCCCGCTGTCCCGAACGACAGCGTCGCGGTTCCGGGCAGGAAGTGGTTGAGCGGTTTTTTCTCGATCGGATCGACGCAGAACCCACTCGACCGTCCATAGGTGGTGAGCACGATCTGATCGCCCTGCCGGGCGCGCACAAAACAAAACCCCCCTTGTCCCTCATGGAGCCTGCAAAAGCGAGGGCAGAGATCACACTGCACGCGCCCGTCCTCGAGGGCATGCCAATACTTCGTGGGCACCACTGCGGTCATCGTCGGCACTCGGGGCTATGACGGGCGGCCGCCATGGAATATGGCGGCCGCCGACCTCAATGAGCCGAGATCAATACCCGCATCACTCCACTTTGACCTTTACTTCCTTCCGTTTGGCTTCTTCGGTCTTCGGCAGACGAATCTCTAACACGCCGTCTTTGAAAGCGGCGTGGACCTTGTCGGCCTGCACGTCCCGCGGGATCTCAAGACACCGTTCGAACGCCCCATAGGAGCGTTCGGAGTAGTGGTACCCCTCCCCTTTCCGCTCCGCTTCGCGCTTCTTCTCGCCTTTGATGGTCAGCAGGCGCTCGGTGATACTGATTTCGATGTCTTCCTTCTTCATCCCCGGGAGTTCGGCTTTCACCACCACGTCATTATTGTCTTCACCGACTTCGATGGCGGGTCCGGCTGACTCCAGATCCCCCAAGAGGCGTCGGGATCGGGGCAGTCGGAAGTCGAGGAGGGATCGCCACGGGCTCCCCCACATGTCCTCAAACATCCGGTCGATCGCCCGCTCCATCGGCATCACGTCGGTCAGTGGCTTCCAGGGCGCCACGTCTCGCCGCTCACCCTGTTTTACTGTCTCTGTTGCCATCTTCCGTCCTCCTTGTGGGTTTGATTGTGGCATGATCGAAGCCAGACATCGATTCATCTCGACCATTTTTATTCTGATGGAGTCCGAGCCGAAATGATATCCCCCAAACGGGGCACTTCGGCGAAGAAACGGGGCTAGACGGCGGTACGCGCTTCGAGCCGGGCATCGGGCGCCGTCAGGTGCGCCGATTCATGCCGACACGGCTTCGGCCTTTTGGCTCTGCTTGTGCAGATCGGGACGAAAGCGATACATTCTCCGCAACCGAGGCAACGCCACGTCTCGCACCCCCAGGGTTCGACGACACCGACCTCGTCCGGGGATAGATCGACGTGCATCGCGCCAAGGCATCGTCGGCATCTCATGATCATCCTTTCCGGTCGTCCGCCGAGTTTCCGGCACGGTTCCGACTGCACACGCGCGGTGTCGGGCGCTGATGAGGCCATTTACGCCGCGCCGGCGCAGATCGGCGCCGTCTCCGTCGGCGAGGGGGAAATCCCGGCTCCGTTGAGTCGCTCCCCGTACCCCGTGTGCTCAAGCACGCTCGCGATACGTTCCTCCGACCCCCAATCGCTCCAGAACACCCCCCGAACCGGAAGCACCGTCAGGGGCGAGCGCGGCTGGTAGGGCAGCGCCTCCAGCAGGCCGCGAGAGAAGTTCATCGGCGCCATGTCGGCGTAGGCCTGCTCCACTACGTCGAGCTCCCGCGGAGTCCCGATGGCGGCCCCAATCCGCTGAAACATTTCAAAGAACGCGGGCGCGATCCGACGCGCAATGGTCAGCAACGTGGTGGTCCGAAAGGCCATAACCATCGTGTTCCACAAACCACCCCGTTGCACCAAATCCTCGACGGCCTCCGGCGCGGGCTTCTCGACGAATCGCGCCACCCGCCGAAGCCCCGCCGGCGTCCCGACGTCGTGGCCCGGAACGATGTACCCGTATTCAGACTCCGTCCCATCGGGTTCCACACCCAAGATCACCACGCGGGAGGGATCCCGCTCGACCACGCGGCAGGCAAGGTCGACGTGGCCCATGAACAGCGCTTCCTCGACGATGAAATGATCCGACGGAAACACCGCCACCACGGCGTCGGGGTACCGGGCGTGCAGGTGCAGGAGCGGAAGGAACAGGCCGGGCCCGGTCTCTTTGTTCTCGGGCTGCACGATCACCGTCCCGGTCGGCCGATTCGCCAGTTGGCGTACGGCCTCGGGATAGTCGAGGTGATCGCGGCTCGCGATCGTGAAGACCCGCTCGGCGGGGATCAGCCGCTGGACGCGATCAAACGTGTGTTCCAACATCGACCGCCTCCCGATAAAATTGACGTACTGCTTGGGAAGCGCCTCGCCCCGCAACCGGGTGATCAACGACCGAAGACGCCGGCCGTGTCCGCCGGCGAGGACGATGCCGCACCGAACCGGCCGCCCACCTGCCTGCTGCTTCTTCATGGATGTTCTCCGGAGGGTAAGTCTGAAGGAGGGAGTCTGAACCAAACCACGGAGGGAGTCTGAACCAAACCATTGAGAAACACTATTCCCCAAAAGGGCTATTTTTGAGTCGGCAACGATGGGAGTCGGTCGGGGTACGTCCTCCCTACCACACGGCGAGTCGCGCGAGCCGGTTCATCACCTGGGCGCGACCGAACTTCGTGGTCGGTTGGGGATACGGCGGCGTGATCTGTTTCAGATAGTCGGCGATGGCCTCACGGTGATTCACCCCCTCCAACCCCATGTAGAGGCCGGCGAGGTCGATCGCCAGCTTCCCGGCGATGATGCGGTTGACGTGGGGATCCGTCCAATAGCGGCCGTGGCTCAGCGGGCTCCGGCGCCTCCAGAAATCGCCCACATCCACACGAACATCCGCCGTGACCGCTCCGGAATAGAACCGATTGATCGACCTGATCGGGTAGCCGATGATATCGGGCTCGGCAAACAGGTTCAGCCAGACCCCATCTTCGGACTCGACCCGCACCGGCCGGTCGAACCGGTCGAGCACCCCGCCGGCGTCGAACGCCCCGTCTTGCGACGATTGCATCGCATACAGCACCAACGGAGAACCGAGCGTGAAGAAGTTTGAAAAGGCGACGCCGAAACGGTCCGCCAACGTGCTCCCGATTTTTTCGGTGTGATCGTAGACGAAATCGGATGCGACCACCGCGCCGAGGCTATGGGCGATGATCGTCAAATGCCCGCTCTCCGGCTGGACCTGATCCAGGAGATTCGCCGCCAGGGCCCGGTGGATCTCGTCGTATACGGCCCGTCCCTGATAGGCCACGACGTCGCCCATGAACCGCATCCCGAACCACCGGAGGAAATCCACCGGACCGTGGAAGATCCGCTGCTCGACTTCTTTTTGGATACCTTCGGTCACGGGCGCCCAGCGCCCCGGAATGAGGTTGAGCGCATCCGCCGGCGGCGGAGCGGACAGCTTGTAGCGGCGGGCGAGCGCATTGAGGCGCCTCTGAAGATCCGCGCGGAGTTGCCGCTCGAACTCGCCGACAAATTCTTTAGGATGATCACCGATCCCGTGGACAAGCAATACGTTCAGCGCCCCGCGGGACATAGCCACCTCCTGATGAGGTGTGACTATGGGCCGATGAGGTGAACGATGGTACCCCCCGAACGGAGCGTTTTGAGGAGTTAGAAAAGAATCGGAGTGATGTCCAGAACACGAATCCGTGGGTGGGCCGGTTGGAGCAAGGAATTCGTCACCCACGTGTCGCTCACGGGCAAGCGGGCGATCCGCTCTCCAGCATCTGCTGAAAAGATCCCGTGGGTTGCGGCCACCCGAATACTCCCGGCGCCCCCCTCGGAAACCAGCCTCACCGCTTCGCAGATCGTTCCGCCGGTGTCAATCATGTCGTCGACGATCACCACGCGTTTTCCCGCGACGTCGCCGCGAATCGTCCGCGCCACAGCGACGTTCGGCCTCGGCCTCGTTTTCTCGACAATCACGACCTCCGCTTGGGGAACGAGCCGATCCGCCAGACCGCGGGCGCGCCGAAGGGCGCCGGCGTCTGGCGCCACGACCACGTCGACCGGTTCGCCGCGCGCGAGATGCTCGGCAAAAAGCGGGAGCGCGGACAGTTCGATCGCGCGGGAACCGAGCGCCTCCAGAATTCGGGGACTGTGAACGTCGAGGACTCGGAGCTCCGCCGGCTGGAGGTTCCTCACGAGTTCGGCGACCATCACGCCCAGACTCCCCTCTCCGCTCCGGACCGGACGATCCTGGCGCGCATAGCCCAGATAGGGAATCACCAGCGACGGTGTTTGCGAGCCATTTTCGCCCAACAGCCGGAAGAGGGCCAACAGATCGAACAACGACGCCGGGTCAGGCGTCACGGACGCGAGGAGCGTGACGGCCTGCCCGTTGACGTCCTCGGTCAGACGATAGCCGCGCTCGCCGTCGGAAAAACGAACGGTCTCCCACCCGCCCAGCGCCGCGCCCCGCTCAACGAGCGAATCGCGGAGATGGACGGTCGAAGGCGTGAGGAACCACTTCATCGCGACACGACCTCAGAGTCTGTGAACAAATCCTTTCCCGTCGCTGGGGGGGCCGATCCGCCGCGCATCGCCGCGTTGCTCCTCCTCAGCGTAGCGCTCTGGCTACGCCTCGTCGTCGCGCCTTGCGCTGCTTGCGCCTCGTCCCCCCAGCTCGGTCCAAGGATTTATTCACAGACTCTCAGACCCGGCACGCGCCGGGGTCGCAACTGGTGAGATGGGCCAGGTCGAATCGCTCGTCGTGCGGCTTCGCCCCCAGCGACAGGACCTGTTCGGAGCGAGAGCCGTAGCGGAAGACCGTGATCCCCTTCAGCCCCATGCGGTGAGCCTCTCGGTAGACCCGTTCTACGACGTCGACCCCCGCCGAGAACGGCAGGTTGACGGTCTTGCTGACCGCGTTATCCACGTGCGCCTGGAAGGCCGCCTGCATCCGCAGATGGTCCATCGGATCGATATCCAGCGCGCAGCGGAACACGCGCTTGATCTCCTCGGGAACGCCCCCGACGTCCTGCACACTCCCGGTCCGCAGGATGACCGGAATCAACGGCCGCCAGTCGAGGCCCCGCGCGTCCATGTGCTCGGCGAAGAGCGGAGAGACCTCGGGCAGCGCCCGCCCGCCGAGAACGTGGCTGCGGGTGTAGGCGATCCCGAAGAGGGGTTCGATGCCCGAGGTGGTTCCGGCGATGAGGCTGATCGTGCCGGTCGGCGCGATGGAGAGGACGGTGGCGTTCCGGCGTGGTTGCTGGGCGCGCCCGAACACCGACTCGCGCCAATTCGGGAACACGCCGCGCTCGCCGGCGAGCGCGGCGCTGGCAGCGTCGGCCGTCTCTCGAAGGACGCGGGCGATATCGGACGCCAAGCGACCCGCCTCGGGGCTGTCGTATGCCACGCCGAGACGGATCAAGGTTTCCGCGAGCCCCATCACCCCCAGGCCGATCTTCCGGTTGCCTCGCGCCATCGCCTCGAGCGCGGAAGACGGGTAGCGGTTGACCTCGACGACGTCGTCCAAGAATCGTACCCCGAGCCTCACCAGGTCTCGAAACGCGTCCCAATCGAAGGCATGCTGCGGGCCCTGGCGCCGAAGACACGCCGCGAGGTTGATCGAGCCCAGGTTGCAACTTTCGTGGGGCAGCAGCGGCACCTCGCCGCAGGGGTTGGTCGTTTGGATCGCCCCGAGCGCCGGGGTGGGGTTCGCGCGCTCGAGCGCGTCCAGGAACACCAGTCCGGGATCGCCGGCGGCCCACGCGGCCTCCGCGATCCGCCGAAAGAGCGTGGCGGCGTCGACCGAGGCCGTCGCGCGACCGGTGCGTGGACTCTTCAACTCCCACGCCCGCCTCTCGGTCACCGCCGCCATGAACGCATCGGAGGCGCCGACCGAGAGATTGAAATTGCGCATCGTGCCGGGCTCGCGCTTGGCCCCGATGAAGTCGGCGATGTCCGGATGGTCGGCGTTGAGGATCCCCATGTTCGCGCCGCGGCGTTTGCCCCCCTGGCGCATCTCTTCGGTCGCGGCATTGAACACGCGCAGGAAGGACAAGACCCCCGACGCAACCCCCATCATGCCGCTTACCTCATCGCCGGCGGGCCGGAGGGCCGAAAAATTAAACCCCGTGCCGCCCCCCGTCTGGTGCACCAGGGCGGCAAGGCGGAGGGTGGTGAAGATACCGTCGATGCTGTCCTCGATGGGTAGGACGAAACATGCGGAGAGCTGGCCGACGCCGGTCCCCGCGTTCATGAGGGTGGGCGAGTTGGGAAGAAACTGCAGACGCGTCATCGCGTCGCGAAACCGCTCCTCCCATTCCGCGGCCTGCCGCGGAGGGCCGAAGCGACCTTCGGCCTCGGCGACCGCGCGCGCCACCCGTGCAAACAGCTCATCCGGGGTTTCGTCGATCTTCCCGTCGGGGGCCCGGCGAAGGTAGCGAGCCCGGAGGGCTTCGAGCGCATTGGCGCTCAGCGTCGGTCGATCGTCACGGGACATGTCCACCTCGGCATCGAAAGTGCTTCTTTACTTCCTTGCACTTCGAAGATTGCTGCGCGACGCACAAGTCGCGTTCCCTGCAGCTTGCTGCAGGGAGCTTCAAAAAGGGCGCGCGACCCAATCATCCCACCACGCAATCAAAGAATCAACCCGTACACGGGAAACGGCCTCACGACGGCGTCAGCCGATCGAGGGCCGCGATGAGCTGCCGAAGATCGCACGGCGGTTCGGTCTCGACGGCGAGCACCTCGGCGCCCTCATCGGGGCCGATGGGCTCTGAAGTCGCGAGTTGGTGGCCCAGGACGGCGAGGTCGGCTTCCGACGCGTCGCGGCCCTCCCGTTCCCGCGCGAGGATTCTCGATCGCAACACGGCCTCGGGGGCGCGGACATCAAGGATCGCAAGCGGCACACCGGTGTCGTCGGCAACCTCCCGCAGCAAGGCGCGCTGGGCGCGCTGGAGAAATGCCGCATCCACGATGCACGAATATCCCGAGCCGACCACCACGCGCGCGAGCTCCGCCAATCTCGCGTAGGTTCGCTCCCCGGCTTCCCGACCATACAGCCCGCTCGCCACATCAGAGGCCGTGCGCGCGTCGGGCGACAACCCGAAGAGGCGCTTGCGCTCCACGTCGCTGCGGACACGGATCGCGCCCCACGCGTCGACGAGCGCCTGCGTGAGCGTGGTCTTGCCCGATCCTGAGAACCCGTGCGTGATGAGCAGCGCGGGACGGGTTGGCCGAGTGTAGCGCTCGGCCAGATCAAGATAACCGAGCGCCTCCTGCCGAAGCCGCTCGCGATCCCGATCACCCGCCCCCGCCTGGTCCATTCGAATGCACGCGACCTTGGCCCGCACCATCGCTCGATAGACCCGATAGAACCGCAGCACCCGCAACCCGGCGTAGTCCCCGGTGTGTTCGAGATACGCGTTCAGCGCGCGACGAGCGAGGTGGGGCGCGCCCCGGTCGTCAAGGTCCATCGTCAGAAACGCCACCTCGCTCATGACGTCGATCCAGCGCAGACCCTCGCTGAACTCGATGCAGTCAAAGGCCACCGCGCGTCCGTCGATCCAAGCGATGTTGGCGAGGTGCAGATCGCCGTGGCATTCGCGGACGAAGCCTCCGCGTTTGCGCGACCCAAACTCGATGCCCAGCGCCGCGTGCTCGGCCTCGGCCCAAGACTCGATGCGATCGAGGCGGGACCGATCGTTCGGGTCGCTGAGGCGCTCCCCGACCTGTCGGAAGTTTTCGCGGACCGGCTGCGCGATCCGCTCCGGCTCGCCGAACGGCGTCCCCTCCCCCGCAATGACGGCCCGCCCGTGAAATTCGGCGATCGCGCGCGCGAGAGCATCAACGTGTTCGGCGATGAGCCCGCCGCGCGCCAACACCCGGTCGAGCTGCGCCTCGCCAGGAAACTGCTTCATCTTCACCGCGTAATCGATCACCGGCCCAGCGCCGCCGAGGATCGGAGCGCGCGCGCTGCCGGTGATCACCACGACGTCGACGTAGAGATCGGGCGCCAGGCGTCGATTCAGCCGCAACTCCTCCCGGCAGTAGAACCGCCGCTTCTCCAGCGTGGAGAAATCCAAAAACCCCAAGTCGACCGGCTTCTTGATCTTATACGCGTATGGCCCCGTGAGCAGGACCCACGAGATGTGGGTTTCGACCACCTCGAACCGCTCGACCGGATGGTCGTACAATACCGGGTTTTGCAGTGCCTCGATCAACATGGCGGGATACCGGCAGCATACCGAAATCGCCGATGGGTTACAATGAGCCCCCTAGGAGCCTGTCCGAGTATTTGGGTGTTGGAGCGCCATGATCACGATCGACGGCTCATACGGTGAAGGCGGAGGGCAGATCGTCAGGACCGCCCTCGCGCTGTCGAGCATCACGGGCAAGGCCGTGGAGATCATCAACGTCCGCGCCAACCGCCAGAAGCCCGGCCTCCAACCGCAGCACCTGACGGGGGTCCTCGCCTGCGCTCAGATCGCGAAGGCCGAGATCGAGGGCGCGACACTGAACGCCACGCGCCTCGCGTTTTCTCCCCGCCGGATCAAGGGCGGCGAGTACGTGTTCGACGTCGAACAGACCATCGGGAGGGGCTCGGCAGGATCGGTCGCGCTGATCCTGCAGGCCGTCTTACTCCCCCTCTGCCGAGCCGACTCACCGTCACATCTCATCCTGCGAGGTGGCACCCACGTGAGCCGATCCCCGTCGTTTCAGTACCTCGACGAGGTCTTTCTCCCGATGGTTCGAACGATGGGCGTGCAGGCCGAACTGGACCTGGTGCGCTGGGGCTTCTACCCGATCGGCAAGGGCGAAGTCATCGCGCGCGTCACCCCCGTTCCGCGGCTGACGCCGTTGTCCCTTGAAGAACCCGGCGCGCTGAAGCGCATCTCCGGCGTCTCCGCCGTGGCCAATCTCCCTCTCTCGATCGCCGAGCGCCAGCAGCACGCCGCCCTCGTGCTCTTGAAATCCGCGGGCATCGCTGGCGACATTCGACTCCTCAGCGCGCCGGCCGTGGGCCGAGGCACCGCATGCTTTCTCAAGGCCGAGGTGGAGCATGGCGCCGCGGGCTTTTGTTCCCTCGGGGCGATCGGCAAACGCGCAGAAACCGTCGGGCACGAGGCCGCCCAGGAGTGCCTCGACTTCCTGAAGACGGGAACCACGGTTGATCGCCACCTCGCCGACCAACTCCTCCCCTACTTAGTCTTAGTCGAGGAACCGTCGAGCGTGACCACCGAGGAGGTGACGTCGCACCTGCTGACGAACCTGTGGGTGATCGGGCACTTCGTGGATCGCGAGGTCCGGGTGGAGGGAGCGCTGGGCGAGCAGGGACGCCTCATCGTGGAGTGACCGGGCTGGAGTCCTCTGAGAGGTCGACGAGCCAAGTTCCAAACCCGAGGCGGGGCATGATTGACTTTGTCGACCGTCTTACGTTTCACTCCAGACCAGGAGTCGCGGTGAAGAGACGCCTCGACGCAACGATAGGGGGTGTCAGGGGCTACGCCGGACGACGAATACGCCCTTGGTGACTGACGATGAAGAACGTGCTGACGATGATTCTCGCGGGCGGTCGGGGGGAGCGACTTCACCCCTTGACCGATCAGCGCGCCAAGCCGGCCGTGCCGTTCGGCGGCAAGTACCGGATCATCGACTTCACCCTGAGTAACTGCATCAACTCCGGCCTGCGCCGGATCATCGTGTTGATTCAATACAAGTCTCACTCCCTGGATCGCCACATCCGTCGAGGTTGGAACATCTTCAGTCCGGAACTCGGCGAGTACGTGACCTCCCTCCCGCCTCAACAGCGGATCAGTCAAGACTGGTACAAAGGCACGGCGGATGCCGTCCATCAGAACTGGTTCATCGTGGAAGATGAACGCCCCGACTTTCTCCTGATCCTGGCCGGCGATCACGTCTACAAGATGAACTACAAGGCGATGTACAGCTTCCTCCAACAGAAGCAGGCCGACGTGGTCGTGGGCACGATCGGATATCCCATCAAGGACGCCTCGAACTTCGGCGTCGTCGCCGTCGACGGCAACGCACAGATCACACGGTTCGATGAAAAGCCGCGCGTCCCGGTTCCCCTGCCCCACGATCCCAGCCGCGCCTTATGCTCGATGGGGATTTACCTTTTTCGAACCTCGTCCTTACACAAGTATTTGATGGCCGATGCCAACCGTGAGACCACCCACGATTTCGGGCGAGACATCCTTCCCAATATGATCGGCAATCTTCGCGTCTTCGCGTACACCTTCCGCGACGAGAACCACAAGGCGTTCACGTACTGGCGCGACGTCGGAACGATCGACGCCTACTGGGAGGCCAATATGGATCTCGTGTCGGTCGATCCGCTGTTCAATCTGTACGATCAGTACTGGCCGATCCGAACGTATCAGGGACAGCACCCGCCGGCCAAGTTTGTCTTCGCCGAAGAGGACGCCGGCGGCCGGTTGGGCGTTGCCGTCGATTCGATTGTGTGCGGAGGCTGCATTTTAAGCGGCGGGCGGGCGCAGAACTCGGTCCTCTCGCCCAATGTCCGCGTGAACGAGTTCGCCGACATCCGCCACTCGATCCTGATGGAGAACGTCGTGATCGGCGCGGAAAGCCGGATCAAGCGGGCCATCATCGACAAAGATGTGACGATCCCTCCGAAAACGATGATCGGCTACGACGTCGACGTCGATCGACGCCAGTTTACCGTGACCGAATCAGG
>Ga0180094_1000019_pt1 | contig 39835 bp, 29 predicted proteins | sample EasRivT47_16_1Da_FD_121786 | JGI IMG/M metagenome (GOLD analysis project Ga0180094, IMG submission 121786) | Soil microbial communities from meander-bound floodplain in the East River, Colorado, USA - East River metaG ERMLIBT47_16_1Da | ecosystem: Environmental > Terrestrial > Soil > Floodplain ... | reverse complement strand
CGATGGCCCGCTATACCGATCGGGCGGGCTGGGCGTTTTACACGGCCAAGGCCGGCGGCGCCGTGGACAAGACGAAGCTCACTCAGGTCGGCCGGGGGCTTCAGCGGTTGGGCGTGGAGCACATCCCGGCCTATTCGCCCCAAGCGCGGGGCCGCAGTGAACGCCTCAACCGGACCTTCCAGGATCGCTTGGTCAACGAGCTGCGGGTCGCGGGGATCCGCGACGCCGAGGCGGCCAATGCCTACCTGCGCACGACCTTTCTCCCGGCCGACACCGCGACCTTCACTCGCGTCCCCCGGGACCCGGCGTCGGCCTTCGTCGCCCTCGGCCCGGTCGATCTCGACCAGATTCTCTGTCACGAGGACGAACGGACGGTCGCCAAGGATAACACCGTCCTCCTCGATGGTGTCCGCCGTCAGGTCCCGAAGCAGCCAGGACGAACATCGTGTGAGGGACTCCGGGTGCTCGTGCGGCGGCATCTCACCGGTGAGCACACGGCCTGGCGGGGGGGACTCGACTACTCGGACGCTCTGCCACATCACCCCAGGAAAAACGACGCAAGCGGACAGATCACTTGTCAAACCAACCGGTCACTTTCACTTCAATGGGAACGGCGCGAAAGTCCGACAGGCTTCTAGGAGGTTCGCCGCTCGTGGGGCTTCGTCACCTGATCTCGCTCGGAATCGATCAAAATCTCCAAAGTCTCCATCAGCGTGTCGTAATCCTCGCGCGAAAGCAGCACCGCCTCCCCCTCTTCGTGCGTGATCCGGAAGGCCTCGTGCCCTTTGACCGATTGGCGAACCAGGCGAGACAACTCGGCTTTGGCATGTTCAGTGGTTACGGTTCTCATCGAGACACCTCCCGCGATGCGTGAACGGGGCTGACGTGCGGCAGGAGTATACGCCTTGAAAATCAACCGAGTCAAGGCTGAGTCTCTTCAGGCTGGCTGAGCCCCCCAGGGCAACCTCAAGGCCGCCCCTCGGAAAGGGCGCACGGATGGCCCGCCGGAGTGATGTGGGTTTTGACAGCGATTCACTGACAGTGGTATGGCTTAAGACGGTTACGCCGAGGGACGAGACCCGCCCATGCCACCCGAACAGGATCATCCCGACGCGTTCCTTCACGGGACGATCTTCCTGCATCGCGGAAACCTCGACGGCGCCAGGCGCTGTTTCGAGGACGCCCTGCGCGAGACGCGCCTACGCAACGACCCGGCGCGCCTCGTCCCGGTGCTTATGAACTTCGGCTCGGTGTACGCGGCCCTCGGCGATCAGCTCCGGGCGCACGCGGCGTACGAGGAGGTCTTGGCGCTCCAACGCGGAGCCTTTGACGCGCGCACGGTCGGTCAGACCCTGGTGAATCTCGGCAATCTCTCGCGGGAGCTGGGCGAACCGGGTCGCGCGAGGGCGTATTACCTGGAGGCGCGCGACTTTCTGGAGCCGGCCGGCGACCATCGGTCGTTGGGCATCCTCTACAGCAACCTCGCCATGCTGGACGCCGACGCTGGCCGCATGGATGAGGCGATCGCGCTGCTCAAGAAGGCCATCGATCTGCACAAGCAGACGGGGTACGAAGAAGGTTTGGCGGGTACGTGGGGGAAGTTGGGACAGGTGTTCCTGCAGGCGGGACAGCTCCGAGAGGCCGAAACCTGTTTCAATTACTCATCCAGCCACTTCATCAGTTTGGGGGACACGGCGGGCGAGGCGGAAGCGCTGCGCGGTCTGGCCGACGTGTACGAAGCCCGCCCCGACGCCGAGCTTGCCAGGCGCTCCGCCGCCCGCGTGTCGGAGATTCAGCGCCGGTATGGCCTGCCGAAAGAGGAGCGGGATGTCGCGCGCGAGGCACGGCTCGGGATCGCGAGCCGTTCGCGCGAAGCCTAGTCGACGACGAAGATGAACTCGATGTCGCCGTCGGGCGTCCCGAGGTGGGCGACCACGATATTCCGGCCGTCCGTCGGCACGTCGCCCGAACGGGGAGTCGAGAGCTCCACCTTCTTGCCCTGACGGGCACCGACGGCCGAGAGATTGCCGCCGACGATGTTCAGGAACTCGGAGGTGGCGTCCAGGATTACCGACTTGGCATCCGGCGCCACGGGCTCGCCGAGCATTCCCGAGGCAATCTGCGCGCAGACGCGGTCGCTCGCACGCAGCGCGATCTCGCCCTCACGGTCCCCGGTGAACGCCACCCGCGCCGTGTAGGTGGTCCCACCGCCCACTTTGGCGAGCGAGTAGCGGACGTCGAGGAGTTTCACCTGGAGGTTCGCCAGTCGCATCAGGAACTTCACTGTCAGATCGATGGCCGGCGCTGCCAGCCCGGTTGCGTCCTTCTGTTGAGGGAGGCCGGTCGAGAGCTGGTAAGCGTCCTGATCTTTCTTGAATGCCTGGAGCTGCTCCGAGAGCTGCGCGTCAGTGAGGGCGCCTGTCTTCACGAGCGCCGCGCCGATCATCACGTGCGAGTTCTTCTGGGCTCGCAATACCTGATCGACCTGCGCCTCTTTCAGGAAACCCAGCTTGATCCCCGCTTCGCCGGTCTTGATGTCTTCGCTGCGCTGAAGGGCGAATATCTTCGCCAGCCGGTCCTTGTCCAGAAGGCCGAGCTGGATCGCGGTGTCACCGAACTTGAGGTTCATCTTCTCCTGAAAGGAGGTCGCCGCTAGCAGTTGCTGGGCGTTGATCACACCGTTCTCGAGGAGGAACTGCCCGAAGAATCGAACCGCCATCGTCCGTCCTCCCTTCGCTAGACCGAGTCCAGGACCTGAAGAACCTTCGCCGAATCGAACGGCTTGCTGATGACGTTCGTCGCACCCGCCTTGAGGCACTCGGCGAGCTTGTCGGCAACCCCTCCCACGGAGCTGATCATGACGACCCGCGCGTCGGGCTTGATCTGCCGGATCATCCTCAGGGTCTGCACGCCGTCGAGGTTGGGCATCACCACGTCCATACAGACGAGGTCGGGTGGGCTGGATTGGAACGCCTTCAGCGCTTCGAGGCCATCCCGAGAGTGGCCCAAGACCTTGTACCGCCCACTTTCTTCGAGGATCTTGGAGAGCTGCTTCACAATCGTGGCGCTGTCATCCACCACCAACACTGTCCGCGTTCCCGCCATCGACGTCCCTCCCGGCAACTCCGATCCGCCCGCGTCTGCCACACCGCTCGCCCACCGGCATCGGGTAAATGACCAACCCGTCGTCCGGTGCTCACTGTAGCAGAAGGTCAGACAACCAGCAATTGTCAGCACCGATAGCGCATACGAGCTCGTGACCCTTCGGCGCCCGGAGCCCACGGCCGGACGCCTCTCCGTTAGGGGAGACGTTGCGGCTCTTGCAGCGTTGTACTAAGATAGCCCACCTAGGTGTCGGCGGGCACTCTTAGGCGCACCGGACGTTTTTCACCCTGTCATGGGCCCGCGGCATTGAGTGGCAGTCGATCTTCGTCGGTGACCGGGACGATGTGGTGGGACGCCTCGCGCAGATCGGCCGCGCGAAGGTCTCGCGTGGCAAGCAAATCCACTGGGGGAGGGCAATGGAAAAAAATCTCAAGCGGTGTGCATGTACTCTTCTTGTGTTTTCCTTGATCTCCGGGCTGCCCGTCTGGGCTCAGGCCGAGATGGCCCGGTACGACGTGGACCCGGACCATTCCATCGTGGGGTTCGAGGTGCCTCACTTGGTGATTTCTAAAACAACCGGCAGGTTCTTGGACTACAAGGGCTTCATCCTCATGGATCCGGATGCAAAGGAGTTCAAGACCATCGAGGCGGTGATTCAGACGGAATCCATCGACACCAACCATAAGAAGCGCAACGAGCATTTGCGCAGCCCCGATTTCTTTAACGTCGCGAAGTATCCGACAATGGCCTACAAGATGAAGCACTACACAAAATCGGGCGAGACGTACACCGCGATCGGCGATTTGACGTTGTTGGGCGTGACGAAGGAGATCACCCTGGTCGGCACGTTCAATGGCGTGGTGACGGACGGCATGGGAAATACCCGAGTGGGGTTTTCTGGCGAAGGAACCATCAACCGTAAGGACTTTGGCATGACATGGACCAAGCTCTTGGACAGTGGCGGGGTCGTGGTCGGCGACACCGTCAAGATCAAGCTCGAAATCGAAGGCATGAAGGAAAAGAAGAAATCATAGGGAGTCCCGCCGGGAGCCCGGCTGAGGTCTCATTCCCAGCCGGCGCCAGCCCTCCTCGCGTGGCGTTGACACCGTTCCAATCCGCCAGCTAAGATCGGGGGGCTCGGTCACGGTTCCGGCATCCCATTTCGGTCGCTCGTTCAACGGAGGTCTCTGATGATCCATCATCGCGTGGGCTTTCGAAATCTGCTCGCCTTCGGGGTCGGTGTGGCCCTCTGGCTCGTCGGCGGGGGTGGGGCGTTTGCGGCGTACGAAGTGTGGGTGCTCGACCAGGGGACCAACACGCTGCTGATTTACGGCGGCGACACGCTAGCCGCCGACGCGCAGCCGGAAAGGATCGACCTCGCGTCTCACGGCGGCGCCAAGCCCCACATGGTCGTGTTCTCGCCGCAGCAGGACTACGCGTTCATCGCCAACGTGGCGTCCGGCCACGTCTACGTCGTGCGCGCGAGCGATCGGCAAGTCGTCTTCAACGAAGACTTGGGCCAGCAGACGCACGCGGTCGTGCCGTCCCCCGACGGCACCCGCGCGCTGGCTGCCAACCAGAGCGATAAGAGACTCACCGAGATCGTCACCGAGTACGGCAAGGGCGTCTTCCGCGTGGGCCGAGTGCTTGATCTGGAGCAGGCGCCGGAACTGGCGGACGCCAACGAGTTTCCCGACCGCGCGCCCATCTGCGGAATGTTCACGGCCGACGGAGCGAAGGCCTATGTCACGCTGCGCGGTGGAGGGATCGCCGTCGTGACGTTCCCCGCGAAGGCGGACCAGCCGCTCAGGGTCGTCAAAACCTTCGGCAAGGTGAAGGACGGGATCGACGCCGCGGGGTGCGGCACGGCGCGCAGCGCAGACGGCAAGCGGATGTACGCGAATTCGGGCTCCCTCGCGGGTGGCAAGTTCTACGTGTTCGACGTCGCGAAAGATGCCCTCGTCACAACGACCTCGCTCACGGCGACCGGAAAAGACGCCCACGGCGTGGCGCTCGCCGGTAAGCACGTCTGGGTGGCCAACCGCAAGGACGACACCCTCACCGTGCTGACGGCTGAGGGCAAGGTCGTGGGTAGGATCGACGGGGTAGGCGACGCGCCGGACCTGCTCGATGTCGCGCCCGGCGGCGACCGCGTCTTTGGAACCCTGCGGGGCCCGAAACCCGCTACCGGCACCCACGACATCGCCGGGACGACGCCGGGGGTGGTCGTTCTGAAGGTCGAAGACGGCGGCAAGACCGCCAAGCGCGAGTTCGTGATCCCCATCGGCGACCAAAGCCCCGAGTCCTCCAGCGATCCCCACGGGATCGCCATTCGGACGACGGGACGGTAATCCACCGTTCCGTCGGCGGCCCGGCCGATGAGGCGTCGGCCTCATCGGCCGGGCCGAGCCGGTGCGCGGGGCTTGGGAGCCTCGCGCGGGTCAGACCAAGCTACGCCGCAACAATCTACCTCAGGCCAACGGATGTCTGACGCACTCACGCAGGTGATCGCCTATCATCAGGCGACGAAGCACCACTTTCATGCCTATGCGCGCGCGCCGCACCAGATGGACTGGGCCACGCAGCCCAATCCCTTTCGGCGGTATAAGGGCGCGCCGCTGATCGCGCTGGACCATGTTCCACCCTGTTCGGAACCGCTCTATGAAGCGGCCTTCGTGGTGGGCCATCTCCCGCCGCAGCCTTTCACGCATCGCACCGTGTCACAACTCTTCTCCGACAGCCTGGCGCTGTCGGCGTGGAAACAGGCGGGGGACGCATCCTGGGCGCTGCGGATCAATCCCTCCAGCGGTAATCTCCATCCGACCGAAGGCTATCTGGTCTGTGGACCGATCGCCGGACTGTGCACAACCCCGATGGTCTGCCATTACGCGCCCGCCGACCACGCGCTGGAGCGACGCGCTGAATTCCCCTTGGCGACCTGGCAGGCGTTGACCAAGGGCCTGCCGGAACCGGTGCTCCTGATCGGGTTGACGTCGGTGCACTGGCGGGAGGCCTGGAAGTATGGGGAACGGGCCTATCGCTACTGTCAGCACGATGCGGGGCACGCGATCGCCGCCGTCAGTCTGGCCACCGCGGACTTGGGCTGGCAAGCGACGCTGCTGGACGATTTGGGGACCGACTCCGTGGCCGGCCTGCTCGGCGTCGTCGATCCGCAAGGGGCCGAAACCGAGGAGCCCGACTGTGTGCTGGCGGTCTATCCCCAGGGAGTGTCCTGCCGGACTCGCGCGTTGCCGAGCGGCGTGCTGGCGACCTTTGTGAGCCTGCCATGGCAAGGCAAACCGAATGCGCTCAGCCGAAGCCATGTGGAGTGGCCGATCATCGAAGGTGTGGCGTCGGCGACCAAGAAACCTCCCACCGATTCGGGGTATGGGACTTCTCGGCCGACGGGCCCGCCACTCGTGGTCGGCTGCTGCGCCACCCGAGAGGATGGGCCTGCGGCCCCATTGCCAAGCTACGCAGTGGGCTCGGCGCCAATTTCTTTGCGCCAGATGATTTTCCAGCGCCGCAGCGCCGTGGCCTTGGACGGCCGAACCGGCATCACGCGTGACACGTTGTATCAGATCCTAGCCAAGACCCTGGCCGGGCCGGGCCAATTCCCGTTCAATTCGCTCCCCTGGACGCCGCTCATCCACCTGGCCCTCTTTGTCCACCGCGTTCAGGATGTTGATCCCGGGCTCTATGTTCTAGTCCGCGACCCCATGCAGACCGCGGCGCTGCGCGCCGAGATGAAAGGAGACTTTGCCTGGGAAAAGCCGCGGGCGTGTCCGGCAGGTATGGAATTCTATCGTTTACAGACGGGGGATGCGCGGGAGCTGGCCGAGCAGGTCTCCTGCCATCAAGCGATCGCGGCCGACGGCTGCTTTTCTCTCGGCATGATCGCGGAGTATGAGCGGCCGCTGCGGACGTACGGGGCCTGGTTCTATCCGCGGCTCTTCTGGGAAAGCGGTGTCGTCGGCCAAGTTCTGTATCTGGAAGCCGAGGCGGCGGGGATCCGTGGGACTGGCATTGGCTGTTTTTTTGATGATCCGATGCACGCCGTGCTGGGGCTGAAGACCCTGCAATACCAGAGCCTGTATCACTTCACGATCGGTGGTCCGGTCGACGACCCGCGGCTGAGAACCTTGCCGCCCTATTCATTGGAAGACACGGGGATGAGCACCGCCTGACGCCGTAGCGACCTCTTTGCCTCTTGATCATCCGTGCGCAGACCGTGATCGCCTTGCGGAATTACCCCTGCGCCTTTACAGGGCCGCGACCCGCCGCTACACTCCACAACGGCGTCCGGAGACAGCATGGGCACGCGGGTATGGCTCTGGGAGCGGGTGGCGGGGGTCCTAGCGGCCTGTCTCGTGACGCTGATCTTCCTCGCGGGTGGCTGCGAGCGCATCGAGTTGATCACGTACGATTGGCGCATGCGGTGGTTCGCCGAACCGCCGAGTCCTCGTATCGTCATCGTCGCGATCGACAACCCGAGTCTCAAAGAACTCGCCGCCTGGCCCTGGCCGCGGGCCGTGTATGCCCGAGCCATCCGGACACTCTCCGCGGCCGGAGCCGCCGTGATCGGCGTCGATATCGATTTCAGCACGCCGAGAGCGCCCCGCGACGACCGTGAGTTAGCGCGCGCCGTCAAGGAATCCGGCCGCGTGGTCCTTGCCGCCTTCCACGAACAGCGGGAGCTGGCCGGCGGCGCCGTGATCGAATACGCCAATCTGCCCTACCCCGAACTGCAGGCCTCCGCCCAGGGGGTCGGATCGATCAATCTCCCCGTCGATACCGACGGCGCGCTGCGCCGAGCCCCTGTCACCGGCGATGTCTTGGGCGACCGAAGTTGGAGCTTCGCCGTGGAGGTTGCACGGACCTTTCGAGGAGCCAAATCACGAGAGGTTCGGGTGAGCGAGGATGGACGACTGTGGATGAAGGATGCCACTGTTCGGCTGGGCGACACGCTCAATTCGTACATCCGATTCTTTGGCGGGCCGTCGACGTTCCCAATCGTCTCTTTTGCCGACGTGCTCGAGGAGCGGGTTAACCCGTCGCTCTTTGCGGGCAGGGTCGTGCTGATCGGCGCGACGTCCCTGGAGCTTCAGGATCTGCGGCACACGCCGTTTGAAGGACTCATGCCCGGGGTGGAGATCCAGGCCAATGCCATCGAAACCGTGCTGGCGGGCGGCGGGTACAGCCGGACAAAGACCGCCCACGTGCTGGCAGCAATTGCCGCCGTCCTTGGAGCCTGGACCCTGGCTTTGGTCGCGCTCGGCGTGTGGCGCCAGCGCGACACAGCTCGTCGGCTGCGGGCGATCGGCGCGCTCGGCACGGTGTCGCTGGGAACCATGGTCGGTCTCGGTCTCTATCAATTCCAGGGTTTCGTCTTTCTCGATGTCACGCCGCTCGTGGCGACCGCAGCCGCGCAACTGGCCACCTCGCTGATCGCGGGCTATTGGCTCGCGGAGCGTCGGGTCGAATTCCAATCCGAGAATCTGCTCGCGCTGTATCGGATGAGCGAAGTAGCCCGCCACCACACGACGCTCGAGCGGATCGCCGACCTGTTCTTCACCCAAACCCAACATCTGTTCGGCGTCGATCTGTTGGGCATGGACCTGTGGGACGAGTCCGCGCACCAGTTCAGGACCCGCGTGATGAAAGACACCGGCGGGTTTCGCCCGCCGCCGCTCGCCGCATACGAAGAGGTCCTCAACCGGGTCGTGACCCGCGGCCTTCCCATCGGGGCGGCCGACCTGTCGGATGCGCTGCGGGCCGACGGTGGACGGGGGCCGCGTCTGCGCTCCAGCCTGTTCCTTCCGATGGTCGCCCAGAATCGGACGATCGGCGGGCTCCACGTCCATCGCGTGCGCTCGACACCCTTTTCCGAGGACGAGGTGAAGACTCTGCTAACGCTGACGACTCAAGTGGCGTTTCACATCGAGAATGGACACCTGTTGGAGGAAGTCCGGGCGCTGTTTCAGCGCAGCCTTGAGGCCTTCTCGACGGCGCTCGACTTCAAGGACAACGACACGGGAGGCCATTCCCAGCGCGTCGCGGCCTACGCCGTCGAAGTGGGCCGGCAGTTGGGGGTCAGCGGCCAGGACCTCGACGTCATCGGTCAAGGCGCCCTGCTCCACGCCATCGGCAAGATCGCCGTCCCGGATCGCGTTCTGCTCAAGCCGGGGAAACTATCCGACGAGGAATGGATCATCATGCGCAAGCATCCTGAGACGGGCTATCAGATGCTGAAAACGATCCAAATTCCGGAGCCCATCGCCACGATTGTGCGCCACCACCACGAGCGGTTCGACGGAGCGGGCTACCCCTCGGGGCTGAGCGGAGGGCGGATCGCCCTGGGGGCGCGGATCTTCTCGGTCGCCGATCTATACGACGCTATGAGCAGCGACCGGCCGTACCGCAAAGCCCTGCCGACGGATCGGGTCATCGCGGAATTGACGCGCGCTTCGGGCACCCAGTTGGATCCGGACGTGGTCCGCGCGTTTTTCGCCATTCCACCCTCGGTGCTCGCCCAGGTGCGGACGGCGGCCCAGGACGGCCTCCTTGGTCGCCGGGTCGCCTGATCGGTATGTCGCGCGTTACCCAGCAGGGCAATGGGCTACACAATCCCGTTCGGGATGGCTTCATGCCGATGAATATTGCGCTGAGACCAAGGGTCTCCGGGGGTAAGGAGGGCACTCCTATGCGAATCCAACCTCGAATCGAAACCGGTGTCTGGGGCCTGGTCCTGGCCGTTCTCGTCGTTGCCGCCGCTCCAACGTGGGCAAGCGAGACGACTGCGAAGATTGTGAAGGTGCAAGGGCTCGTCGAAGTCTCGAGCGCGTCGCCGGGCCAGTGGGCGTCGGCTCCCGCGGGGCTCGTGCTTCGTCCGGGAGACGCCGTCCGCACCGGAAGTCGGTCATCGACGATCATCAAGCTCGACGGCGCCGAAGTCACGCTGTATGAAACCACACTCTTGCGCATCCCGATCTCGGCGAGCACGGTCTCGACCGCGGGAGACAGTCCGTGGCGGCATCCGTCGCTGGATCAGGGCCGCGGGCTGTTCAACGTCATCCCCGGCCGAACACCGGCCGGCTTCTCCGTACGCACGCCGATGTTGGTGGCGGGCGTCAAAGGCACAATCTTCGAAGTGATCGCGACCGGCACCGAGCACGCCGTGTACGTGTGGGAAGGCGCCGTCGAGGTCAGTTCGCTGCTGAATCCCACGGACCTGCAGCTCGTCGCCGTGGGCGAGCACACGATGATGGACGACCTCCGCCTCACACCGAGCCAACCCATGCCCGTCGAGCGGGAACGCCCGGCAGGGGCAGACCGCGACGGCATTACGCCGGACACCGCGCCCGACGAGGGGACCCCTGATGACACCGCCGTGATCGAGGCCTGGCGCGAGGCCGATCGGATCGCCGTGGATCTCGCGAGCGATGGGATGGCCGACTTTCAAACAATCATCTCGAGCGGCGAACTCCGTCAACCTGTCACGGCGACGTTGTCGACCACCTCTTCCTCGACTCCGTCCACATCATCCTCCGCCACGACCACGCCGACACATGCGGCCTCGACCGTCACGGATCCCGTCGCGTCTTCCGTCGATACGACCCTTTCAAACGTGACCGATCCGCTCCTGTCGACGGTCGATACGACGGTTCCGACCGTAACCGATCCGCTTCTCCCCACGGTCGATACGACCATTTCGACCGTGACCGATCCGCTTCTGTCCGCGATTGATACGACGACCACATCGGTCATCGACCCCTTGACGGGATCAACGACCCAGCTCGTGGACTCCGCCTCTGGCTTACTGGGACTCTGATCCGGACGTAATGCGACCATTCGCCTCGGCGATCGCCATGGGGGCCCTGCTGGTCGCAGGGCCCCCATCGTTTGCGATGGACGGACCGACGATCACCGTCGGCGTGGCATCAGGCACCGACAACAACGTCTTCCTCAGCGAGACCGACCCACAGCCTTCGCTCTTTCTGCAAACCACGCTCAGAGCGTCGGTCGAGACCGACGGCACGCAAGCGCAGCGCCTCTCGTGGACGCTCCGCGGTTTATACAAGCACTATCTGCAATACGGAGAAGCCGATAAACTCTTCGGTGATTCGATCGCCGCCTATCGGTACGCCCTGCACCGCTCAATGCTCCTGGGTCTCATTCAAACCGCCTCCTACACGCAGGTCCAATTGTTGGATACCGAAGGCAATACCTTGCCGCGCGAACAATTTGTCGCGTACGCTCATGAATTGCGTGGCTACGTCCAGGCGCTCCCCACACGGGGAACACGCGTGACCCTCGGAGGAGGTATCCGCTATAAGGACATCAAAGAAACAGCCGATACGCCGACCTTGAGCTTCCCTTCGCTCGATCATCGCGGATACTTTGTCACGGCCGAAGCCGGCTATCGTCGGGGATCGAGGCTTGCGGACCTGTCGTACGAGTACGCCGTGACGCAGTACGACGAGACCCAAGCCAATAACCAGTGGACCAACCGCCAGGGGACGAGTCTGACCGGCACGAGATTGGCAACGAATCCCCATCTCGAGCTAGTCCAACACACCGTACGGGCGAGCGTGGGCCGATCGTGGACCCGGTGGATCGCGACCTCAATCGAAGGGCAGGGCCGGTGGAATATTGACCCGTTCGAGGGCGATCTCACCTACCGCCAGTGGGACGGCAAAGCCCAGGTAGACCTCACCCTCGGCGGGCTGGCGCGTTGGACCAACGTGGCGTCGTACCGGACCAGGATCTATGCCGAGCGGACGGCCAGCGCGGACTCAGCCGACCGACACGAGCGCTTCATCAATGCGACCACCATGCTGGTCCGCTCCTGGACGCCCCATTTCTCCTCCTCCCTCCAATATCAGGTCGCCCGAAAGACCAGCAACGTTGCAGGGGATCGGTTCAGCGAGCGCACCGCGTTGATCGGGATGGAACTGTCCTACTAAGAAGCGGGCGCTCGCGCCACATCTATCGGGCCAAACACAACGCCAGGACCGGGGCCCAATTACTCCGTGACAAACGTGTAGGCTCGGTCAGACACACCACGGCCCGGGGATGGCCGTCCCCGGGCCGCTCGTTTGTGGACCAGCGCCCGCGCTCCTTTCACGTCATCTGAAGCCCGATATTGAACACTCCCGCGTAGCCTTGCGCCTCTTTGGTGAGCTGAAGCGTCAATTGGTCGCCACCGTCTTCGAAAATACCGTCTTGGCGATTCCTCAGCCGGCCGTTCCCTTTGGCGGAGTACGGAGCTTGTGCGTGGATCTGATCCGTGAGGGCGTCGTCGAAGTAGATCTGCGACGTAAATTCATATCCCCGTTTGGACTCGGGATCCGTGCGGATCTTGAAGTGGATGTGGACGGCTCTTCCCGGGTACCAACCGGGGTAGACGGTCAGAAACTGGGCCGTCCCGGTGGCGTCCGTGACCTGATAGCCGCGCAGGAACTTCTTGCCTCGCGTGTCGAATGATCGATCCCGAACGTCGCCATAAATGCCGAGCGCGTCGCAGTGCCAGATATCCACCATCGCGCCTGCGAGCGGCGTGCAGGCGTTGTCGCGAATTTCGTGGACACGAAACGCCAATTGGAGCGGAAGGCCTTCTTTGACCGAGCCGTCCGAGGGATCCGATCGGATGTCGGAACGGTTGAGGCGCTCGTCCACGAAATAGGGGCCTTCGGTCTGCTCCGGCCTCACGATGCAGGGCGGCATCGCCGTCACGGTCGGCTTCCGAGACCAGATGCGCCGCCACCATCTGGGGCCATGCGGCCCGGGTCCGCACCCCACCAGCACCGTGGCGGCCGTCGCGCCCATGAGGCCGAGCATCGTTCGTCGACTCAGTGTCATTGTATCTCCCTCCACGTCCACCGTTGATATCGATTGATACGAACGGAGACGAAACAATCGTCGCATAAGGATGCGCCGCTCAAACACCTGAGAATAACGCTCTGCGCTGAGCCTTTCTAAAACTGAGTCTCCTGCCCGTCGCGCACCCACGCATCGAGCAACGAAAACGCCACGGCGAGCACCACCGGGCCGACGAAGATCCCGATGAGGCCGAACGCGATCAGACCGCCGACCACGCCGGTAAAAACCAGAAGCAAGGGGAGATCCGCGCCCTTTTTGATCAGGAGTGGGCGCAAGATGTTATCGAGCGTGCCGACTACGATGGTCACAATGAGCAGGAATGTGCCCCACGTCGCGTCGCCGCTCCAATAGAGCCAGATCACCGCGGGCACGAGCACCGGCACGGCCCCCACCTGGGCCACGGCCAAGAGAAACATGACAGCCGTCAGGACTCCGGCGAAGGGCACCCCGGCGACCGCGAGGCCGATCCCACCCAAGGCCGACTGGACCATCGCGGTAACGACGACCCCGAGCGCCACGCCTCGGATGGCTTGTGCCGCAAGCCGCACGACCGCCTCCCCGGGCGCGCCGGCGAGCCGCCCCGCAAATCGCCGCACGCTGCCCGCTGCCGTCTCGCCTTGCGCGTAGAGGATCGCGGCGATGACGATGGTGAGCAGGGAATGCGCGAAGACCACACCGAGGCTGCCGACTTGGGCGACGAACCATTTCGTCACGTCCCCGGCATAGGGGGCGGCCTTCGCGGTGAGGTCCTGTATCCCCTTGGCCGCGACCTGTTCCCACGCCTGCGCGGCCTGTTCACCGACCAGCGGAAGCTGGTGAAGCCATGCCGGTGGCGGCGGGAGTGTACCGGTCGCAAGCGATTGCGCCCACCCCACGATCGTATCGACATTCGCGACGATCGTGCCGATCACGGCCAGAAACGGGAGGATCAAGACCAACAGCAACACCAGCGTCATCACCGTCACCGCGAGCGACCGCTTGCCCCACAGGCGCGCCTGCAGCGCGAGCATGGCTGGCCAGGTCGCCACCACGATCGTGGTCGCCCAGACGATCGCCCCGAGGAACGGTCGTAGAATCCAAAACGACGCGCCGATCAGAGCGCCGATGAAAAGGACCGCGAGCAAGTCGCGGGGGAGGTCGCGTTGGACGTCACGCATGGTGCGGGGATCCCGACCGTTGGCTGCATGGTAGCCGAGCTGATCGCAAAAAGAAACCGCCGGGCCTCACCGCCACGGCGATATCGGCGGTCTTTGGATCACGCAACGGAGTCAGAATGATCAGCGGGTCCGGCGTGACCCGCCCACATGTGCCCCTCTCAATCCCTGTGCTAAGCCTCGCCATCCACCCGTGGAGGGCCTCCATGCGTGCCCTGTCTCTGCTCGTTCTCCTGCTGATCTTCGCTCCCGCGGTCGAAGCCGCGGAGCCGAAATCCGTGCTTGATCTGTTCAATCGCCTCCCCGATCCACCGGCGAGCGCCCAGGACGCCGCGAAGTGGTTCGATCAGAACGGCAAACTCATCCACCCGGGATTGTTGGCCCTGAAGGCGGACATCGAGGCCAACAAACAGGCGAGCGAGATCATGGCGCAATCGGCCGGCGACGCGGTGTCCATGGCTCCAACCATTCAAGGTATGGAGAACGTCGGCATCGACGTCGCGCGGATGCAGCGAGACCCGGCCTATGCCGAGGAGATGCAGCAGAAAATTCAGAAAATGTCGCCGCAAGAACAAATGGCCTTCACAAAAAAGCTGATGGAGCCTCAGAACCAAGCGGCGCAAAAAGATGTCCAGGCCATGGCGCAGGAAACCCCAGCCGTGCAAGCCGCGGTCGAGGCCGCCAAGAACTGGCCGCAACAGCAACTGGCCCGGGCCACGGCCAATGCCGCAATATCGAGAGAATTAGACCAAGTCGCCCAACGCGCCGCTCAGAACCCCTTTTCTGTTCAGAGACCCAAGATGGACTATTGGGGTGAACCCCTCTGTTGAGCCAATTTAGAATCGGCACACCTGGTGTTCAATGGATGTTCCGACGTCACCGCGCTGCGCTCACGTCAGCAGTTGCCACGTTCTCTCGCCCTGTTATAGTTATCCTGGCTTTGGCTGGAGATCCTTCATGTGGAACCAACGGTCGGATGAAGGACACGCCTCCAACTTCGAGATCGCGCTGATCCGGGCAATCGTCGAAGCGTTTCCCGACGCGATGCTCGTCGTCGATGAACACGGTGTGATCGTCACTCACAACCAGCGGTTTCTCGACCTGATCGGCGTCCGCAGCGACGAGTTACCCGGTGCTCGAGCTGGCTCGGTCGAGGGTGTACTGAGTGAGCACGTCTTGTCCCGGGTGGTTGGACGAGTCAAGGCCCCTGAGGCCTTCTTGGTCCGACTCAAGGAATTGTGCGCCAACCCGAGGTTGGACGATCACAGCGAAATTGAGATGGTCAACGGCGTGACTCTCGAACGCCATTCGACCGGCCTCAGGAGCCAGACCGGTCACTATCTGGGGCGGGTCGTGTTTTTCAGGGACATCACGCCACACAAACAGACGGAAGCCGCGCTGAAGAAACTGGCCCACACCGATCCGCTCACCGGCATCGCCAACCGGCGGCAGTTCTTCGTACGGGCGCAGGAGGAATTCGCGCGCGCGCGCCGATTTGGCCACCCGCTGTCCTTCATCATGGTGGACATCGACTACTTCAAGCTGATCAATGATCGGTGGGGGCACGCCACCGGCGACGACGTGCTCAAGACCCTGAGCACGGCGTGGAAGACGATCATTCGGCAAGTGGATCTGTTGGCCCGGGTTGGCGGAGAGGAATTTGCTGTGGTGCTGACGGAAACCGACGTAAAGCAGGCCCATGTGGTCGCCGAGAAGCTCCGGCAGATAGCGGCTGAGCAGACCGTGACGAGGGAGAGCGTAGCTGTCCGGTGTACGATTAGTGTCGGCGTGTCGACCGCGACCCCCGTGGACGCCACGGTCGAGGATAGTATCCGACGAGCGGACAACGCGCTGTATCAAGCCAAGGAACAGGGAAGAAACCAGACCGAGGACGCGGCCTAGCGGCCGATCGACCGTTCTCACCTGCTAGAACACGCGAGCGTCATCTCGGGTGACACGTAAACAGTTGACGGGACAAACCGATTAAATGAAGTTAGGAGTGTGTCCGAGTAATACCAAAACGGCCGTTTTCGGGGGGTAGCAAAACCCCTCCAGGGTCGCCGATCGTCGATCCTGGGGCACTCTACGAGGTCATTTTTTGAGCGCATCGATTACTCGGACAGGCTCCTAGGATTTTTATAGAAGGTTCGTGTCGAGATTGACAGGCGCTCCCTGCGGGTGCTACAGGCTCACTATGTCGAGCGACCCGGATCTTGTGAATCGCGAACCGTCCCCGGCCTTTCGCCGCGGCGAAATCTTTTGGCACCGTGGGCAGCTTGAAGCGGCACGGCGGTGCTTTGAGGCGGCGTTGACCCAGGAGCGCAAGTGGGCTGAGCCGGGGCGGGTGATGTCGGTATTGTTAAGTTTAGGCAGTGTCCATGCTGCATTGGGAGATCGGGATGCGGCGCGCGGATGTTTTCAAGAGATTCTGGCGCTTCAGCAGGAGGAGCCGGATGCGAAGGTCGCAGGGCAGGCGCTGGTGAATCTCGGTAACCTCACGCGCGAAGCGGGTGAGCGCGAGCGGGCGCGGGCGTATTATCTTGAAGCGCTGGATCTCTTAAAGCCGCTGAATGATACGCGGTCCCTCGGAATTCTGTATTGCAATGTCGGGCTGCTGGATTTGGACGCAGGGAAGCTTGAGGACGCCATCTCGTCTCTCAAGACCGCCGTCGATTTTCACAAACGATCGGGGTTCGAGGAAGGCCTGGCCGGCACGTGGGCCCAACTCGGGCGGGCGTTTATGAAAGCGGGCAAGTTGGACAAGGCTGAGACGTGTTTTAACTTCTCGTCCAGTCACTTCATCAGCCTGGGCGACGTGGCCGGCTAGGCTGAGGCGCTGCGGGGGTTGGTTTCAGTGTATGAAGCGAAGGGAGACGCGGAGCTGGTGACGCGGTGCCGCGAACGCATCGCAGAGATTCAGACGCGGTATGGGCTCCAGGGCGACGCTCCGGCGTCGCCCTGAGTTAGAGCTCGAGGCTGGTTCCGACCCCCGCCCCTTCGCCGTTTCCGGCAACCGACTGCACCTCAACCTCCGGACCCCCGAGCGTGCCGGATTGGCTCCGCCGCCGCGGCGCGGCTTGTCTCGCCAGCCCGCGGCGCAAGAGCACGTAGAAGACCGGTGTGAGGTTCAAGCCAAAGAAGGTCACGCCGATCATGCCGGTAAACACCGCGATGCCCATGGCTTCGCGCATTTCCGCGCCAGCACCGAAGGAGAAGACCAGGGGCATGACGCCGGCGATAAACGCGATGGACGTCATCAGAATCGGCCGCAGACGCAAGCGGGCCGCTTCCTTGGCGGCCTCCACCACACCCATGCCGCGCTGTTCCAGTTCACGGGCGAACTCGACGATCAGGATGGCGTTCTTGCAGGCCAAGCCCACGAGCACGATGAAGCCGATCTGCGTGAAGATGTTGTTGTCCCCGCCCTTGGCGATGTGGCCGAACAGCCACACACCGAAGATGGCGGAGAGCAGCCCCATCGGCACGATCATCACCACCGCCAGGGGCAAGGTCCAGCTTTCATACAGCGCCGTCAGCACCAGGAAGGCCAGCAGCACGCACAGCGGAAAGACGAACAATGTCGTATCGCCGGCGAGGATTTGCTGGTAGGTGAGGTCCGTCCACTCGAACGTCAGGCCGTTGGGCAGATTCTCACGCGCCAGCTTCTCCATCGTCGCCTGCGCCTGCCCGGAGCTGAAGCCGGGCGCGGCCGCGCCGTTCACGTCGGCCGCGAGATAGGCGTTGTAGCGAATGGCGCGGTCCGGTCCGTAGCTTTGCTCGACCTTCATCAGCGAACCGAGGGGCACCATCTCGCCCGCACGGTTACGCGTCTTGAACTGCGCGATGTCCTCCGGTTTCTGGCGAAACGGCGCATCCGCCTGGGCGATCACCTGGTAGGTGCGGCCGAAGCGGTTGAAGTCGTTCACGTACATCGAGCCCAAGTAGATCTGCATGGTCTCGAAGATGTCGGTGATCGCCACGCCCTGCTGCTTGGCCTTGACGCGATCCACGTCCGCGAATAGCTGCGGCACGTTGATCTGCACGCTGCTGTAGGTCTGGTAGGGGTTGATGACTCCCGACATCCGGGCCTTGTTGAGCAGGTTTTGCGTCTGCTGGTACAACTCCTCGATGCCCAGATCGGCCCGATCCTCCACCATCATCTTGAAACCACCACTGGTACCAAGGCCCAGGATCGGCGGCGGGGGCAGCACAAAGACAAAGCCGTCCTGAATGCCCCCGAGTTTTTGATTGAGCGCGCCGGCGATGGCCGGCGCCGACATGCCGGGGCCTTTGCGCTCCTTGAAGTCCTTGAGGGGGAGAAAGACGATGCCGGCGTTGGGCGCGTTGGAGAAGCCGCTGATGGACAGGCCCGGGAAGGCGACCGCATTCTCCACACCCGGCTGCTCCAGCGCGATGGCCGACATGCGGCGGATGACGTCTTCGGTGCGGTCCAGCGCCGACGCATCGGGCAATTGCGCGACGCCGATGAGATAGGCCTTGTCCTGCGCCGGCACGTAGCCGCCGGGCACCAACGTGAAGAAGAAGGCGGTGGCCGCGATCAGCACCACATACACCATCATGGCGATGCTCTTGTGACTCAGGATGGTTCCCAGCCCCCGGTAGTAGCTTTGCGACCGGTTGGTGAAGAGCCAGTTGAACGGCCGGAACAGCCAGCCGAAGGACTTGTCCATGAACGTGGTCAGCCAGTCCTTGGGCGCATCATGGCTCTTCAGCAGCAATGCCGCGAGAGCGGGCGACAGGGTCAGCGAGTTGAACGCCGAAATCACCGTGGAGATGGCGATGGTCAGGGCGAACTGGCGATAGAACTGGCCCGTGAGACCGCTCACGAACGCGATGGGAACAAACACCGCGCACAGCACGAGCGCAATGGCGATGATCGGGCCGCTCACTTCCTGCATGGCCTTGTAGGTCGCATCGCGCGGAGAGAGGCCCAACCCGATATTGCGCTCGACGTTCTCCACCACGACGATGGCGTCGTCGACCACGATGCCGATCGACAAGACCAGACCAAAGAGGGACAGCGCATTGATGGAAAAGCCGAAGGGCAACATCAGGGCGAAGGTGCCCACGATGGACACCGGCACGGCCAGCAGCGGAATGATGGAGGCGCGCCAGGTCTGCAGGAACAGGATCACCACCAGCACCACCAGCAGCACCGCGATGATCAGCGTTTCCACGACCGCCTTGATGGAATCGCGCACGAAGATGGTCGGGTCGTACACGATCGAGTAGTCGACGCCCTGCGGGAACCCCTTCTTCAGCTCCGCCATGGCGCGCCGCACGTCGTCGGACAGCTGGATGGCGTTCGAGCCCGGCGCCTGGAAAATCGCCACCGCGACCGCCGGCTTGTTGTTGAGCAGACTGCGCAGCGCGTAATCGGCGGCGCCCAGTTCAAGGCGCGCCACGTCGCCCAGGCGCGTGACGGCGCCGCTTTCGCCGGTCTTGATGATGATGTCGCGAAACTCGTCTTCGGTGATGAGCCGCCCCTGCGCATTCACGATGAGCTGAAAGTCGGCGGCGCCCTTACCATCACTCGGGAACGGCGGCGCGCCGATGCTACCAGCGGCGACTTGCAGGTTTTGCTCGCGGATCGCCCGCACCACGTCGCCGGGCGTGAGGCTGCGCGCGGCGACCTTTTGCGGGTCGAGCCACACGCGCATCGAGTAATCGCCGCCGCCAAAGGTCATCGCTTGGCCGACGCCTGGAACACGGGCCAATACGTCTTTGACGTTGAGCACGGCGTAGTTGCGCAAATAGACCGTGTCGTAGCGTTGGTCCGGCGAGATCAAGTGCACGACCAGGGTCAGATCGGGAGAGCTCTTCACCGTGGTCACGCCCAGCCGGCGCACGTCTTCCGGCAGACGCGGCAGCGCCTGCGACACGCGGTTCTGCACCTGCACCTGGGCGTTGTCGACGTTGGTGCCCAGCTTGAAGGTGACGGTGATCTGCATCACGCCATCGGTGGTGGACTGCGAGGACATGTACAGCATGTTCTCGATGCCGTTGATCTGTTCTTCCAAAGGCGCCGCCACGGTCTCCGCGATGACCTTGGGGTTGGCGCCTGGATAGACGGCCCGCACGACGACCGAGGGTGGAACCACCTCCGGATATTCACTGATGGGGAGCCGATTGAGGGCCAAGAGACCGGCGAGGAAAATACTGATGGAGAGCACGGCCGCAAAGCGCGGGCGATCGATGAAGAAACGGGAGATATTCATGGCGGGCCCCTATCGACCGGCGAGCGTGGTGGCGGCAGGGAATCGCTCAGCCTTCTTGTCCGCTGGTTGTTTCACTGGCTTCGCCTCGGGTGTTGTTGCTGGCGACTTCTCCGGCGCTTTGCCGGGCGCCTCTGACGCACCGGCTGGCGTATCAGCCTCGAGCATCGACACGATTTGCGGTGTCACCGCATCACCCGGCCGAACGCGCTGCAGGCCGTTGACCACGATCATCTCGCCGCCGTTGAGGCCCAGCTTCACCACGCGCAGTCCGTCAATCACCGGCCCGAGCTTCACTTCCCGGTAGAGCGCCTTGTTGTCCGCTCCCACCACCAGCACGAATTTTTTGCTCTGATCGGTGCCAATCGCCTTGTCGTTGACCAGCATCGCCTTGTAGGTGCCGCTGCCCACCAGCTTCAGCCGGGCGAAGAGGCCCGGCGTGAACGTGCGTTCCTTGTTGTCGAACACGGCGCGGGCGCGGATCGTACCGGTCTGCGGATCCAGCGCATTGTCGACGAAATCCACGTAGCCCTGGTGCGGGTGGCCCTCCTCGCTGGACAGGCCCAGATAGATGGGATTGCGCTTGTCCCGCGAACTGGGCCGTTCGCCGCGTCGGCTGAGTTCGGCGTATTTGAGATAGACCTGTTCGTCACCCTCGAAATAGGCATAGATCGGATCCAGGGACACCACCGTGGTCAGCAAGGTAGACCCAGCACCGCCACCGGTCACCAGGTTGCCGGCCGTGACTTCGGCGCGGCTGGTGCGGCCGTTGATGGGCGAGCGGATTTTCGTGTAATCGAGATTGAGTCGCGCCGTGAGCAGGGCCGCCTGCGCGGCCTTGACCGCCGCGTCCGAATCCTGCCGGCTGCTGGTCAACTGCTCGTACCCCTGCTGGGAGATGGCCTTGGATTGCAGCAGTTCCTCAGCACGCGCCAGATCGCTCTGGGCAAGATCGAGCCTCGCGTTGGCGCGGGCCAGATCGGCCTCGGCACGGGCCAGTTCGGCCTGCAGCGGGCGCGGATCGATTTCGAACAGCAGATCGCCCTTCTTCACCTCGGCGCCCTGCTGGAAATAGATCTTCTCGACATAGCCGGAAATACGCGGTCGTATTTCCACCCGCTCGACGGCTTCCAATCGGCCGGTGAATTCATCCCAGTCGTTGACTTCCTTCTCGATCACCGCGGCCACACTCACTTGCGGCGGAGGCGGCGGACCGCCGGGCCCCTGCGACTGTGACGTGTTACAGCCGACGAGGAACAGCGGGGCTGCGAACAGCAACAACAGTTCATACGGTGTGTGTGGTCTCATGATCTACTCCGCACTCGAAGTGTGTTGGGGGCTGGCGACGGGCGCGATCGATGACTAGGGTTTCGTCATGACGTATTCACGCCCCTCCACCAAGACGTCGGATACCATGCCGTCACCGCCGGTATCGGGCATCGGTTCACGCCGGCGTGCAAGCAACGTATACGCGGTCGGGATCACAAACAGCGTCAGCATCGTGCCCAGCAATAGGCCGCCGACGATGACCCACCCGATCTGTTGACGGCTTTCAGCCCCGGCGCCATGGGCCAAGGCCAGCGGGAGCGAGCCCAGGATCATGGCGGCGGTGGTCATGAGGATGGGGCGGAGCCGTAACGACGCGGCCTCGATGACCGCGTCCCGAATCGTCCGACCCCGTTCCTGCAATCGGTTGGCGAACTCCACGATCAAGATCCCGTTCTTCGCGATCAAGCCCACCAGCATGACCATGCCGATCTGGCTGTAGACATTGAGCGTGTTGCCGGTCAATTTCAGCGAGAGCAGGGCGCCGGTGATAGCCAGCGGGACCGAGAGCATGATGATGAACGGGTCGATGAAGCTCTCGAACTGTGCGGCCAGCACCAGGTAGAGAAACACCAGCGCCAAGGCGAACGCCACGTACATGCTCGCTCCCGATTCTTTGAATTCGCGCGATTGGCCGTCGAGCGCGGTCTGCGTTCCAGCCGGCAACACGTCTTTGGCAGCCTGGTCCATGAAGGTGAGCGCATCGCCAAGCGCCACGCCTGGCGCCAGGTTGGCCGAGATGGTGGCGGACCGGAGGCGGTTGAAGTGGTTGAGCTCCTTGGGCGCCACGGTCTCTTTGATCTGGACCAAATTGGACAGCTGCACCAACTGGCCGTTCGTGCCGCGCACGTAGATCGCGCTCAGGTCGTTCGGCGTCGTGCGGTCCTTGTCCGCGACTTTGACGATCACGTCGTACTGCTCGCCCTCCCGCTTGAAACGCGTGACCTGTCGGCCGCCCAGGAGCGTTTCGAGCGTGCGGCCGACGGTTTCGACCTCGACGCCGACGTCGGAGGTCTTCTCGCGGTCCAGGTTGACGGCAAACTGGGGCTTATTGAGCTTGAGATCCGAGTCCATGTTGACCAGGCCGGGAAACGCGGCGGCCTTGGCCAACAATTTGTCGACCATGGTCTGCAGCTCGGGGTAGGTGTTGGCCTGTACCACGAACATGACCGGCGGGTTGCGGAAGCTCTGGCCCAGCGAGGGCGGGTTGATGGCGAAGGCCAGCACGCCGGGCAGCCCGCCGAACATTTTCGGCATTAACTCGGCGACGATCGCCTGCTGCTTGCGCTCCCGTTCCGACCAGGGTTTCAGCATGACGAACGAGAACGCGGACGTCACGGGGTTGGGCCGTTCCAGGCCAGGTGCCACCACCATGAAGTAGGTTTTGATCTCCGGCACCTGCCTGTAGAGCTCTTCCACGCGGCGCGCATACCCGTCGGTGTAGGCCATGGTCGCGCCTTCCGGCGCCAGCATGACGCCGATGATGATGCCGCGATCTTCCAAAGGCGAGAGCTCGGCTTTCAGGGTCATGAAGAGGAGCACAATGGCGCCGGCGGCGACCACGCCCATTGAGACAATGAATCCGCGATGGCTCAGCGATCGCGTCAGCAGCGCCCGATACCCGGTGTTGAGCCGTTCGATCCCCGCCTCAATCAGCCGGTAGAGGCGGCCGTGCTGGCGTTCGTGGCGCAGCAGTTTCGAACACATCATGGGGGTCAGGGTCAGGGCCACGAAGCCCGAGACCAGCACCGCGGCCGAGACCGTGAGCGCGAATTCCCGGAAGAGCCGGCCGGTCGTGCCGGTCATGAACGCCACGGGCACGAACACCGCGGCCACCGTGATGGTCATGGCCAACACCGCGAACGCGATCTCTTTGCTGCCCTCCAGCGCCGCCTGACCCGGCGGCATCCCGCGCTCGATACGGCGGTAGATGTTCTCCAGCATGACGATGGCGTCGTCCACCACCAGCCCGATCGCCAGCACCAGGGCCAACAGCGTGAGCACGTTGACGGTAAAGCCCAGGGCGTAGACGAAGATGAAGGCCCCGATCAACGACACCGGGATCGTGACGAACGGGATCAACGTGGCGCGGCCCGAGCGCAGGAAGGAGAAGATGACCAAAACCACCAGGATCAGGGCTTCGGCCAGGGTCTCGAACACCGACTTGATCGATTCATCGATGAAGATCGAGCTGTCGAACCCGATCTGCAGCTTCATGCCCGCGGGCAGGCCGCCGACCAGCTTTGGCAACTCCGCTTTGACGGCCTTGGCCACGGCCAGCGTGTTGGCATTGGACTGCTTGACCACGCCAACGCCCACCGCGGGGTTGCCGTTGACGCGCACCGCGTTGCGGTCGTCGGCCGCGCCAAGTTCGGCGGAGCCCAGGTCGCGCAGCCGCACGGGGTAATTGTTCACGTTGCGGATGATCAGACGATTGAACTCCTCCGGCGTGCGCAGGTCGGTCTGGGTCAGCACCGTGAACTCGCGCTGTTGGCTTTCGATGCGACCCGACGGCACTTCGACGTTTTGCCGGCGCAAGGCGTCTTCCACGTCCTGCGGGGTCAGGCCGTACGCGGCCAGCCGTTCCCGGTCCAGCCAAAGCCGCATCGCGTAGCGGCGCTCGCCCCCGATCATCACGCTAGCGACGCCCGGCAGCGTCTGTAGGCGGTCCTTGACCACGCGGTCCGCGTAATCGGTGATCTCCAGCGGCGTGTGGCGATCGCTGGAGAACGCGAGCCAGATGATGGGGAAGGCGTCCGCCTCGATCTTCGCGATGACCGGCTCGTCCGTCTCGTCGGGTAGTCGTCCGCGGACGCGGGCGACACGGTCCCGCACGTCGTTGGCCGCGGCGTCGATGTCCCGCTCCAGCGTGAACTCCACCGTGACCTGGCTGACTTCCTCGCGGCTGACGGACTTGATGGTCTTAATGCCTTCGATCCCGGCCAGCGAGTCTTCCAGGGGCTGGGTGATTTGGCTCTCGACGACTTCGGCGCTGGCGCCGGTATAGACGGTGCGGACCGACACGATCGGCGCATCGATGTTGGGATATTCCCGGACGGCCAGGCGGGTGTAGGAGATGACGCCGACGAGGATCAGCATCAAGCTCATAACGGTCGCGAGGACCGGACGGCGAATGGAGAGTTCGGGGAGAAACACGTCAGCCTTTGACTGGCGGCGGTCCGCCGGATCCTTGGTTGATGACGGTCACGGGAGCCCCATCCCGAATCTTCATCTGGCCCCCGGTCACCACCACGTCTCCGGAGCCCAGCCCCGAGACGACCTCGGCCTCGCCGGCCTTGCGCTGGCCGATGACGATCTTGACCATCGCGGCCTTGCCCTCGACCACTCGGAACACGAACGCATCGTCGCCCACCGGCACGACCGCCTGCTCGGGAATCATGATCGCGTTCGGCCGCTCGGCCACGACGACAGCCACGCGCGCGAACATGCCGGGGAGCAAGATCCCTTGCGGATTGGCGATGCGCGCGCGCACCATGACGGTGCGCGTGGCCTCATCGAGGCGCGGATTGATCGCCTCAATGGTCCCCGGAAACACGCGGCCCGGAAACGCGTCGACCCGAATCGTCACCGGTTGGCGAACCGCCACCGTCCCCAGCCTGGCTTCCGGCACGCGGAAATCGACCTTGACGGTGGAGACATCCTCCAGGTTCACCAACGCCTGGCCTGGCTGGACGTAGTCGCCTGGGCTCACTTGGCGCAGGCCAAGCTTCCCGCCGAACGGCGCGCGGATCGTGGCCTTGCTCAGTCGTTCCCGCGCGATCGCCAAGTTGGCTTCGGCTTCTTTGAGTTTGGTGTTCAACTCGTCGAACGCTTGCGGACTGATCAACTTCTCGTCCCGGAGCGGTTTGGCCCGCTCCACGTTGGCCCGCGCCAGGTCCACGGTCGCCTCGGTCTGCGCCACCTGCGCGGCCAGTTCGGTGGCGTCGAGCCGCACGAGAACGTCGCCCGCTTTCACGGTCCGCCCCTCGGTGAGTTCGATGGCCGCGATGCGCTGCGCCATCTCGGTGCGGACCACGACCGACTCGTTCGCCTGGAGCGACCCCACGGCGGTGAGCTCGTCCGTCACGGTCCCCACGCGCACCGGAGCCGCCTCCACCGGCATTCCGCGCATCTCGCCGCCTTGGGGAGGCTTGGGCCCGCTCTCTCCGCGAGGGCCGGACACACCCCACGCCACGACGCCCGCCACGGTGACGGCGGCGACCGCCCACACCCATCCGCTACGCGATGTCATTACTCTCCCCCAATCGACAGGTCGAATTAGCTACAACCCCGTCCAAGTCATCGGGCGTTTGAGCCTGTTCAGGAATGCGTCAGGTGCAAGGCGCCGCGAGCACCGCACCGGAGCGTACGCGGTGGGTACGTGAGGAGCGGATGCGCAGCGGCAACGCCGCAGATGACCATTCATGGACAGGCTCCTACGAGCCCGTTGGCGTATCCTTCAAGGCCTCGGCCAAGAACACCCCGGCGCTGCGTTGCAGATCCAAAATCGCCAAGTGCCGATCGTAGGTCGCCGCGATCACGTCGCGCTCGGCCTCGATCAGCGTCTGGTTCGCGTCAAGCACGTCCAGATTCGTCGCGAGCCCGAACGTGAATTGCTTCGACACCATTTCATAATTTTTCTGCGCGAAGCGGACCTGGTCCCGGCGCGAGTCCAGCGCGTGGGTGACGGCTTCGAGGGTCAGACCCGCGCGGGTGACGTCCAGATCGATCTGCTTGCTCAGCCTCGCGGTCTCCAGCCGCCCTTGTTCGACCCGGGATCGGGCCTGCCTCCACTCCGCGACACGGAGGCCGCCTTCGAAGATCTGGAACTCGACCTTGCCGCCCACGAACCAGTTCTGCTCGATGAAGAAGGTCGACTGGGGATCCTGCCTGCGACTGGACACACCGCCTTCGAGGGTGAGGCTGGGGAAAAAATTCCCGCGGGCGAACGCGACGCGCTCCTCCGCGATGCGCTCCTGGACCCGGCTTCGCTGGGCCTCCTCGCGGTTGGTCTGGGCCGCCTCGCGCAATTGCGCCATCGGCTCTTCCGGAACGTGGGGCACCGGGGGCTCGACGATCTCCACGTCGCCGGTCAACCCGGTTAGCAGCTCCAGTTCCCGCTTGGCTACCGCGACGTCCCTCTCCCGGGCCACCAGCTCGGCGTTCGCGCCCGCCAGTTCCGCGTCCGCCCGCAACAGAATGGACTCGGTCACCTCACCGACTTTGTAGCGCAGCTCCGACAGGCGCCGGTGCTCTTTGAGCCGCTCGACGTTGCGCGCCTGAATCTCGGCGGTCTTCTGCGCCCGCAACCCGGTGTAAAAGACCTCCGCGACGCGCAACAGCAGCTTTTCCCGCGCCAGACGGACGTCCTTTTCGGCCGCCACGGTCTCCTGCTGGGCGATACGGCGACCGGCGCTATTCTTGCCCCCGGCGTAGAGCGATTGCTCGACACGCGCCTCCCCCCCATAGCTCTCTTTCGGTTGGATGATCACCGTGCCCCCACCCACACCCATCTTCTCGGGATACCGCGTGTAGTCTCCACTCAGCGTGAGCTGCGGAAACACCGTCGAGATCGCGCGGCGCTCCTCCTGTTCGGACTGGCGCACGGCTTCGACGCTGATCCGGAGGTCTTCGCTGTGCTCGATCGCCCGGCTGTAGAGTTGGCTCAGCGTAAACTGCTCAGCGCGCGCCGTCCCCGCCGCCATTCCCAGCATTACGCCCATCACCGATACGAACAGTCTCTGCTTCATCAGGTCACCTTCCCGTCTCCGATCCGTTGAAGCTCCCCGCCGCGAGCGGCGGGGAGCTTCAACGTGTATGGAGACAACGCATCATCTACACTCACTCGCACATTTGCTCGCTAAGCACTTCCCCGCGTTTGCCGCAACACGCCGCCGAGAAAGACGTCTCGGATCACCTCGGCCTTGCCCGCCAACGACTCGTCGCCCGCGCTCGCGATCCAGCGGTGGATGATCGCGTTCATCATTCCGTCGAAGAGGTGGGCCATTTCGCGGGCGTCCATTTTCTTCAAGACCCGGTTCCGGATCCCGGCGGACATGGTCGAGGTGATCAGCGCCAAGTAGTCCTCGCGCCGCGCCGAGATTTTTTCCCCCAAGGCCCCCTTCACGGAACACTCGCTGCCGCCCCATTCGGTGACATAGATCCGGAAAAAGCTTCGGTGCTTCTCGAAGAAGCGGACCTTGGTGGCGATCAGCGCGTCCACCTTCTCCAGCACCCCCTTCGCGGCGTTCACCTCGCCCTGCACGAGCGCGAGGTACTCCTCGAACTTCTCTTCCATCAGCGCGACGTAGATCGCGTCCTTGGAGGGGAATAACTGATAGAGCGAGCCAACCGCGAACTCGGAGTCGTGGGCGACCTCGGCCATGCTGGTCTTGAAGAACCCCTTCTGTGAAAACAGCCGCTCCGCCACCACCAACACTTCCTGGCGGCGTTGTATCAGCTCGCGTTCTTTACGATTGGGACGTCCCATTGCGCCTCGGATTTGGAATGAGTGTTCTGTATATCGAAGTAAGATTCTCTATAATGAATATGTGTTCAAAATACCGGAGTCCCGAGGGCTTTGTCAAGAGGCAGGGATGAGTCAAACCGCCTTGACGGCGGAGGGTTTCCTGCTAGGGTTACCAGATGGCTTGGGCGGGAATGGTCGGGCTGGCCCCCCGCCCAGCCGGAGAGTCAACGTCCTACAGGCCGACAATCTCCTTAGCTTTCAATGGCCTGTGAACAAAGGAGGTCCCTATGTTGGAACGAATTTTGACCATGGTTCCGGAGCAGTGGAGATCCGTTGTGGAGATACTGCTCGCCCCGATCGCCTGGATTCCTCCGATGCAGGAGGGGGTCGTGGTGTTCTTTCAGTACTCCGACTCCGGGTGGATCGCGGCGTGGAAGTTCCTCTTTCTGTTATTCCCGATCCTGCTCTGGGTCGGCGCGGTCTGGTCGACCCAGCTCGCGATCTACACCCTGCCCTTTCGCTCGCATCGGGTGAACTTTATCTCCACGCTGCTTCTGGCGTGGTGGGACGGCGCGCGGGTGGTGTGGATGTACTGGGTCGGCCTGGTGCGGGTTGTCGCGGTGGCGATCGGCTGGCTGTTCACCCTCACCCGGCTCGCCGTCAAACTGATCATGGAGGCGGGCCGGCAGTTGGTGCTGCTGCCCTTCACCATGACCGGGAAAATGACTACGAGCTATTTCCGCCCTGGTGTGCCGTGGATCGCGTTTCTGATGCTCTTGTTCTGGTGCCTCCTGGAAACCACCATTTTCACGTACACGCTGTTTCCGACCATTTCGGAGGTGTTGGCCGACTTGGTGGGGGTGGAAGCGCCCGCGTATACCGGGGTGATGCTGTCGCTCTTCCTGTTCTTCCTCATCATGGGAAGCTTCGCCTGCATTCAGGCGCTGATCGACGCGATCAAGGCGCGCGAGATCAAGTTCCTGGTGCAGATGATCGTGGTCGAGCTCTTCGTGATGTTCTTCGAAGTGATGTTCTTGTATCGCGAACTGGTGGATGCGATCACGCCGTGGATCGCCCAGCAGACCGGCGACCAATTCCGCATGGGGGTGGTGTTTACGCTCTCGCTGGCGGCCTTCGCCTGGGCGGGCGTCCGCGGAATGACGTGGTTCCTGTTCGGGCAGTTCGGTACTCCGCCGCTGCTCGCGTTCATCTCTCGTCGGCCGATGGTCGAACCGGAGTTGGCGGCCGTTGCGGTGGCGGCCGAAGAGCCGGCCTGGTGGCGCGCGCCGATCGAGGACGGCAAGCGGGAGATCGGCTGGCTCCACGAGAAAAGCGACGAGCTCTTGGGCTATCTCGCGCTGCCGGCGCTGCACGTGCTCGCGGCGGCGGTGAACTTCGGGTTGATCCTGGTGGCATCGCGGCCGGTGTTCAGCCTGCCGTTCAAGAACCTCCAAGAAGTGATGGAGACGCGGCAGATCCTCGCCACCATGCATTTGCAACCCAAGAAGGTGGGGTCATGACCGGGCGGCGCGCCGAAAGGGCGCAGCTCCACACGATCCACAATCGGGTGTTCGCCGCGACCACGCTCGCCGGTGCGGTGTTGTTGGCCCTAGCGGTCACGGCGTGCAACCCCCAATCCGGGGAGTCCAAACCGCGGCTCACGCTGTTTGTCGGCGTGGATTCCAGCGGTTCATTTCGGACGTCGGGCTACTACGAGAACGCGCTTTCGTTTCTGGCCCATTACATTTACGGCCACTTGAACCAGCTCGGCGGGTTGGCGGAACCCCGCGAGCTCTTCGTGGGGTCGGTCGGCGGAAAGAACCTCGACGAACCCAAGACATTTCATCCCATTCACGACTTCGCGGGCAAGAGCGTGGAGCAGATCGAAGCGAATCTCCTGGAGTGGTTTCCCCCCACCGACACGCTGACCGATTTTAATTCCTTTTTCCAGCAGGTCGCGCGCATCGCGAAGGAGCGCAACCTGACGTTGGCGCCGATCACGTTGATGGTGATCAGCGACGGCGTCCCGGACGTGGGTGCGATGGCGGCGTCGGCAGGGGCCGACAGCCGGTACCAGACGATCGATCTCAGCAGCCTCGAATACCTCTCGAAAAACGTCACGCTGCGTCTCGCGTATATCAACCCCAAGGTCGGGGAGAACTGGCGCAAGCACGTGCCTCGTCAGCGGGTGCGGATGTGGACGGTGGACGCGGAGGTGATGAAAGGCTGGACCCAGCAGATGCAGCCCGGGGTTCAGATCGAGCAGCAAGAACACTTGTGGAAGTGGGTGCGGGACAACGTGGACTATCGCGTCCGCTCCACGGCGACCTGACGAACACGACACGGGTTGGACGGCGCGGGGCCATGGATGGCGCGCGCCGGCCGCCTTGCTTTAGCCCACCGACCTCCCGCGTTTCATCCGGACGACGATCCGAATCGGCGTGCCGGCGAAGCCGAACTGCTTGCGGAGCGCGTTCTCCAGGTAGCGGTGGTAATTGGCGGGCAGGCCCGACGCGTCGTTGCTGAACGCGACGAACGTCGGCGGCTTGATGGCCGCCTGGGTGATGTAGTAGAGGCGCACGGTGTGGCCCTTGGACAGCGGCGGCGGGTGGTCGCGCATGACCTTTTCGAAGAAACGATTGAGATCCCCCGTCGTCACGCGCTTGCTGTACGCGGCCATCACGGCGTCGATGGCGGAAAAGATCTTGCCCACCCCCGTGCCCTTGAGCGCCGAGATGAAGAGCGCCGGCGCGTGCGCCAGAAAAACGAACCGGTGCTGGACCTCGGCCAGAAACTCTTCCTTGGCCTCGTCTCCGCGCGGTTTGAGATCCCACTTGTTGATGAGCAAAATACACGCTTTGCCCGCGGCCAGCGCCTCGCCCGCGATCTTGGTCTCCTGCTCGACCACGCCCTCGCTCGCGTCGATCAGCACCAGCGCGAGGTCGGCGCGCGCCAAGGCGTCTTGCGCGCGCGCGACGCTGAAGTGCTCGACTCCCCGCCCGACCTTGCCGCGACGCCGGATCCCGGCGGTGTCGATGAACCGGTAGGTCTTTGCCCCGCGCTCGACCACCGTGTCGATCGTGTCGCGCGTCGTCCCGGGGACCTCGCTGGTCACGAGCCGCTCCTCCCCCAGGATCGTGTTGATCAGCGTGGATTTGCCCGCGTTGGGCCGGCCGAGGACGATGATGCGCGGGAGTTGGTCGGGGGGCGGTTCCTCAAGCGCCGCGGTCCGCTTCGGGATCGCCGCTTCCAAGAGGTCGTCGAGCCCGTAGCCGTGTTCCGCGGAGAGGGGAAAGAGCCGTTCGACACCCAATTGGTAAAAATCGTAGAGCTTCTCGTCGTGCTTGGGTCCGTCGATCTTGTTGACGGCGTACCAGACCGGCTTGGTCACCTTCCGCAGGCGCTCGGCGATTTCGAGGTCGACCCCGGTCAGGCCTTCGCGGGCGTCCATCATATAGATCAGCACGTCCGCCTCTTCGATCGCGAAATCGGTTTGGCGCTGGACCTGAGCCAAGAGCTGTTCCCCTCCGCCCGTCCCCTCCCGGCCTGAGAAGGGCGGGGTGGCCGGCACGTGGTCGGGGACGATCCCGCCGGTGTCGATCAGCGTGAAGCGCGTCCCGCAGTACTCCGCCGCGTGGTAGTTGCGATCGCGCGTCACGCCCGGTTCGTCTTGCACGATCGCGAGGCGATGGCCGACCAGGCGATTAAACAGCGTCGACTTGCCGACGTTGGGACGGCCGATGACGGCGATGAACGGGTGCGGCAACCCTGATCCGCCGATACGGGGCGGCTGCTGCGTTGTCACTTCGGTCATGCGTCCTCACGTACGACACAGTACGCTCCGGGCGCAGACAAAGGGCGCGTAACTCGCGCCCGTCTAATATTCACACGGGCTGACTTTGTCGGCCCTGTGCCGCCTTGCATCCGCCGCCGTCTTGGCGGCCAGGGCGTACTGACCTGATTCTTAAAAAAATGCTTTGAAACCATCTTTGACCTCGTCACAGGGTGGGATCGGTAGAAATTGGATACGCCTCGGTTCCCATGATTTCGGTCGTCCGATACGGGCGTTTCTGGACGAGATAGCCATACCATTGCCAGGCCGATTCGGCGAGGATGATCACCGACAGCAGGGCCACGGACGCAACCAGCGCGGCGTCGAGTCTGAAATTGAATGCGTCTTTCGCGACGGTTGCCGCGGCGGCCTTGGCGGAGAAGAGATCGTAGAGTTGCCACGACGCGGTGAACGTGATCGTGCCGACGAAGACCATCGGCACCGCCGTCACCCAAAGGTATCGCGCCTTGCCCATCTTGATCAGGAGCGTCGTACCCACGCAGAGCGCAAGCGTGCCCAGCAATTGATTGGCCGCGCCGAACATGGGCCAGATCGTGGAGATCGACCCGTTCGCGATGAGGTAACCCCACGCCCCGACCACCGCGCCGCTCGCGAGCGCGACGCCGGGCGCCCAGTTCAGGTCCCCGAAGCGCCGATAGGCCGAGCTCCCCATCTCCTGGACCAGGTACCGCGCCACGCGCGTCCCCGCGTCGATCGTGGTCAGGATGAACAGGGCTTCGAACAAGAGCGCGAATTGATACCAGTATGCGATCAACCCCCGCAGGCCGGGCACCGAGGCGAAGATCGTCGCCATGCCGACGGCCAACGAGACCGCCCCACCGGGACGCCCCTGGACGTTCGTCTCCACCATCTCGGACAACTCGCCGACCTCGACCGGCGGAAATCCCATGGCGGTCAACTGCGCGGCCGGGAGCGTGGTGTTGATCGCGAAGTAGTCGCCGGGCAAGAGGATCGACGCCGCGATCAAGGCCATCACGCCGACAAAGCTCTCCATAAGCATCGCGCCATAGCCCACCAGCGCGTGGCCCTCGCGCTCGAGCATCTTGGGCGTCGTGCCGGAACAGATCAGGGAATGAAACCCCGAGATCGCCCCGCACGCAATGGTGATGAAGACGAAGGGAAAGAGCGTACCCGGGATGATCGGCCCGCCCCCGGCGATGAAGGCGGTCATGGGGGGCATGTGGAGGTCGGGCGCCATCGCCACGACCCCCGTCGCCAGGAGGACGACCACCCCCACTTTCATGAATGACGAAAGATAATCGCGCGGCGCGAGGAGGAGCCAGATCGGCAGGACCGACGCCACGAACCCGTAGCCCGCGAGCCCCCAGATCAGGCTCTCGCGCCCGAGATCGAACCACACACCGACCGGCGACGCCGCGACCGGCCGGCCCAAGACCACGGCCGCGAACAGGAGCGACACGCCGATGAGCGAGACCTCGCCAACCCGTCCGGGCCGCCAGCGCTGCAAGTACAGCCCCATGAAAACCGCGATGGGAATCGTCATCACGAGCGTGAACGTGCCCCACGCATTGTGCGCGAGCGCGTTGACCACAGCCAGCCCCAACCCCGCGAGCGCGACAATGACGATGAACAGCACGGCGATCGTGGTGGCGACGCCGGTGACCACGCCGATCTCGTCGCGCGCGATCTGCGGAAGCGACCGCCCGTTGCGCCGCAACGACCCGACCAAGATCACAAAGTCCTGAACCGCCCCCGCCACCACCGCCCCGACAACGAGCCACAGAAACCCCGGGAGGTATCCGAACTGCGCCGCGAGCACCGGCCCCAAGAGCGGTCCCGCCCCCGCGATCGCCGCGAAGTGGTGGCCGAAGAGCACCCAGCGATGCGTCGGGAGGAAGTTCTTCCCGTCGTTTAAGCGATACGCGGGCGTGACCCTGCGGTCGTCGAGGCCCATGACGGTGCGCGCGAGGAATCGGCCGTAGAAGCGAAACGCCAAGACGTAAAAACAGGCGGCCGCGACCACGAGCCAGAGCGCGTTGACCTTCTCCTCGGGCCGCACCACGCCGGTGACAATGGCGAACGCCACGGCGCACAGAAGGGCGACCCCCACCCAGAGGGCCTGTCTCAACAACGATTTCATATCGGGCTATCGTAGCGGAGCGAGGCGGGGGAAGTCAAAACACGGTGCCGGGATTAAAGTTCCGCGCCAAGAGGCGTACTGTGGGCGCATATCCCATCCAGGAGGGCTCCCGTGCCCACGCTCTGGTTCCCCGGGCATATGGCCGTTCAGTTTCTCTTACTCTTCACGCTCATCTTCCTCGGCAACACCTCCTGCTTCGGAAAGGCGTGATCACAAAGACCGAACTCGTCAACGCGGTACGGGAGATGAAACAGCGAAGGGCTGGGGAGGGGCGGCGAGGGATCCTGGGCGGGAGGGTCAAAAGCGGCTGTTGTGGCGGCGGGAATTGGCGTAGGATTCTAGGGCTGTTGGGATCGTATTAACGGGCGGTCAAAAAGGAATGCTTCCTGATACGTGCGTACAAGTCTCCCTGGACTGCGGGGGTCTCTCATGGCGGAGTTCGGGCGAAGGATTCACAATTTGACCCTAGGCCTGTGATGGAGTTCAAACTCTCTCCCATTGAAGTCCCAAAAGATGATCCGTTCCGGTTTCGATGCTTTGGATAGAAAAGGGCCGATCGAGGGAGACCTCACCAATCTAATCGACACCCTGAAAGGGCCTTTCGTTCTTGCGATAAATTCGCCGTGGGGCACGGGGAAAACGGCCTTCGTAAGGATGTGGAAAGCGTTTCTCGAATCACGAGGAATCTCGTGTCTATATTTCAATGCGTGGGAAGCAGACTTCTCTGCTGACCCACTCGTCGCATTCTTGGGCGAGCTTGAGGCCCTACAAAAGCGTGCAGGCAGGGAGAGAACGAGCCGTTCAGAGATCATTTCAGTACGGCAAAACGGATTGCGACGGTCATCGCGAAACGTGCGGCTCCGGTTGCTGCCAAGATCGCGACTGCCGGGGCACTTGATCTCAACTCTTTCACGGAGGCGGCCATTACTGACTTCGTAAAAGATGCGGTCAAGGACGCGGTGGACGCCTATACCGCCGAAAAGAAGCTCCTTATCCAGTTCCGTGAGTCACTAACAAAGGCTGTCGCGAGCCTTAAGGAGGCGGACAAAAAAGGGAAACTGATCGTCTTCGTTGATGACATCGATCGATGTCGGCCGACGTTCGCCATCGAATTGTTAGAGCGGGTCAAGCACATTTTTGACGTGGACAACGTGATCTTCGTTCTATCAATAGACAAGGGCCAGCTTGCCGTAAGCCTTAAAGCGATTTACGGAGCAGGCCTTAAGGCGGACGCATACCTTCGCCGATTTTTGGACCTCGAATATTCGCTTCCGGTCCCTGATCCAAAATCTTTTACGAATAACCTGTTTAACAGATTCGGATTCGAGGCCTTTTTCGCTGAGCGAACACACAAGTCCTTGGAGCACGAGCCGCGCCACCTAGTAGAGACGTTCACTGCTCTATCCGATTTGCTCAAGCTTGATTTGCGCGCCCAGGAACAATGCTTTACGCGGCTCCGGGTGGCGATGATGACGACGCCTGCGAGTCAACACTTTTCCCCGATGTTAGTGACCACCCTGGTCATTCTGAGCGCAGGTGCACCGGAAATCTACCGACAGTATGCTCTCGAAAATGGTTCTGTAACTGAGGTCCTTAAGTATTTGCGTTCCTTGGAGGAGGGCAAGGAGTTTCTCGACGAACACCTCGGGACAGTCATGGAGGCCTACCTGCTGGGAGCAGACACCGATTTTCGCGGGGACTCTCCAGAAGTTGAGCAGTACAAGGCAATCCTTGGCGATGAAAAGAAAGATCCGGCTGAACGACGACGGGCGGACACAATCGTCAAAATCGTCGCCAATATGTCATTCCCTGGACAGGGGCAACCGTCTCGAATGGGCATCGTCCGCAAGATCGAATTGGCGGCGCAATTTACAGGGTAGGTCCCCCGTGAACCGCCATGGACGTTTGCGACTAACGAGCGGACTCCTTGAGCAGTCCTTTTTGATGCCCAGTTTGTCCCGTCGGAAATGGCCTATTTCTGCCTATCCCGGCACTTGCTCTGGGTGTAGGTTTTGAGCAAGCTCCAAAAGGGAGTGCTCCAGTCCTACAACTCCAAGCCACCTAACGAGGCTGTAGGAAAACCCGGTTCGACTTTACTTGAATCGTTTTTAGGGGGTGCCTTGCCCCCTCCCAGGCCCCCTCCCAGGCATGCGATCGTCGAGTACAGAGCATTCTAGGAGGTCGAGTTTTCACGGGCACCCGTCGAAAAACGGTGAACATGGTTTTCCTACAGCCTCAACCGGCTTCGCTGAGTCCCGCGGGGGGCCTACGCCAGGAAGACCCGAGGTCCGTTCGAGCAAACAGTTTGGTACCTACTTCTTGGTGGAATCTTGTTGCTGTTGTGGCTGTTCCGACTGTTGTTGCTGCTGCGAGCTACCCTGGCCGCTGCTCCCGCTTTCGCTCGAATCGGGCCGTAGTTTTGAGATACCGTCCCAGCTTTTCTTGTCTATTTTTGCACCCGATCCGGCTTTTGTCTTGTCTTCGCCTTTCGAAGCCATCGCGTTGTCCTCCTTGCTAGAAAGAGATGCCGCGCCTACCGCAGGCCCCAGTGCCCAGCGAGTTCTTCGTGGTGGTGGTGTCCCGAAAAACACGAACCCTTCGCCGAAAAGGCCTCGCCGTGTCGGATGGGAAGATCTTCGACCCATCAGAAAGCGGGTAAACGGGTGGATCGGGGCTCGGATCGGTGTCGTACCTCACAGATTGCAGAACAGATGTTCGCCGTCCAAACGAGACGGGTAATCACGTGGGAAAACAGCGTGTTCCTGAGGCCAGGTGGTCGCTCCGCGTAACGGCACTAACGTCTATACCTGACTGATTTATCTACATTTTTGCGCATTGACGCTCTATCTAATCGTGGGTACACTTGGCCCTAGTTATGGACCTTGAACGAGTCCCGGGGGGCGAAAGGCGTCGGCGTATGCACCCGGTTGTCGCGGGGTTAGGCTCCTATCGGAGGAGGCGGAACCGAGGGGATGGCAATCGCCTCGCTCTCGTTCCCCGCCCGGGACTGGGTGAGTACCTCGGAATCCCACATATCTCCAAAAGGAGGTAGACAATGAATAGGTTTATGATGGGCAAACTGAATATTCGTGACGCGATCCTGGCCGCGGTTCTGGGGGCTGCGGCTGTTCCAGGGGTCGCACAGGCCGTCAACGAGATGGAATCAAACGATCCTGTCTCGTCTGCCCAACATCTGACCATCATCGTCGAAGAAGGCAACCCCACCGGCGGAGTATCCGCCGATGGCGTTCTTGGGAACCTTACTGGGGCTCCGGTTCTTGATCTCGATTTTTACGTGTTCCGTGGGCAGGAGGGGGACATTGTAACCGTCGATATTGACGGCGGAATGGGCGGCGTCCGGCGTGTCGATACGATTCTTGGTATTTTCGGACCGGGCCCAACGTACAAGCTTCTGCGTTATAACGACGATGCGGGCTACCCGCTGGATAGGGGATCGACGCATCCTTATGATTCCCGCATCGATAATTTCAGATTGCCGACAACCGGTGACTACACGGTGGGCGTCAGCAGCTACCCGCGTCACTTCACGGATGGCGGCACGACCATCTTTACCGCGTTGAACCCCGATTCGAATGGCGACTATACCTTGGTGATCTCGGGCGTGACTTCCCCGGTGCTGCACATCAACATCGACATCAAGCCCGGCCATGGCAACTCCCTTGTTCCAATCAACCCCAAGTCAAAGGGCAAGATACCCGTTGCGCTGTTGGGATCCCGGGACTTCAGCGTGTCTGACGTCAATGTCACCTCACTCACGTTTGGACACACGGGCGACGAAGCCAGCCTGAGCAAATGTAGTGGCCGTGAGGACGTCAACGACGACGGTGTTCTGGACATGGTCTGCCATTTCGAGAACCAGCCTGCGGCATTTTCTCCAACGGATGAGGAAGCCATTCTCAAGGGTAAGTTGGAGGACGGTCGCTTATTTGAAGGGCGCGGTTGGCTGAAGGTGGTGCCGGCGAAGGCCGTGTACTAACCGCGATGGGATAAGACGGGCCCCGGCGCCCCCAACGAGCCGTTGCTCAAGGAGGCGCCGGGGCCTCTTCTTTTATCAGGCAGGCACCCGGTGGAGACGTGGAATGGGAAATGTCTCAGAACCCGCTCGGGACAAACCGGGCACATTGGTAATCCTTCTGGAACCACTGGGCTAAGATACCCTGTGAGGCCATCATGGCCATAGCAAGATGCGAGAATTGTGGCAAACCAACCCACAACGTAAAACCACCTCCGTCTTCCAACAAGCCTTACCTACCGGCAGGATATCCGAACGGCGAGATCATTTGCGGCAGACCAGCCTGTGAAAATCCGGCTATGATCTGGCTGAAGCCGGACGAGGAGCAGCAGTACGAGACAGGTAGGCGCATTTTCGAGATCCATACCCAAACAGCGAAGGTTAATGTGCAGTAATTCTAAAGTGAAAGTTGTTGGATACCATGACTGACCAAACAATAAAACACTTGGAACTGATCCAAGGGGTAATCAATCGCATGGCGCATAATTCTTTTGTCCTTAAAAGTTGGTCAGTGGGCCTCGTTGCGGCCATTTTTGTTCTTTCCGCCAGAGATGCTAACCGGGGGTACGCTGGGGGGCGCGTTGTTCCCGGCCATTATTTTTTGGGCACTCGATTCGTATTATTTCAGGCAAGAGCGTTTGTTCCGGAAATTATATGATTCGGTTCGATCTCCACAGACATCGCCGACCGCTTGAAGGCGGGTGAGTCGGTCGCGGATCTGGCCGCCGACTACCGTCGCTCGCCCGAAGAAATCATCGACGCGATTCGATGCGAGCTTCCCGACGCGGCGTAGCCCGCCGCTCGTCTTTCTTCATCGATCAGCAGTAAAAACAGGAAGCGAGACCGCGTTTGCCGACCAGACGCTTCCCTGGGTCCGGGATGAGTGAGCGGCTCGCACTCGATCTGCGTCCTTTTCGGGTGTTCTGCGTCTCTAAGGGTGAGTCCAAGTATTTGGGTGTTGGAGCCTGTTCAGGAATGCGTTAGATGCAAGGCGGAGCGAGGAATCCCCCCGGAGCGTACTGGGTCGTACGTGAGGAGGGATTCCGAAGCGACAACGCCGCAGATGACCATTCATGGGCAGGCTCCTAGCGGAGGCCTCACATGACCCAGGGCAAACACGATGACATCCGAAAATTGGTCCGGGAGAATTACGGCAAGGTCGCCGAGGCCGGAGGCTCCGGTTGCGGCTGTGCTCCGGCGTGCTGCAGTCCGGACAACGCCGCTCCCGCCAACGACCCGTCGATCGCCCTCGGCTACTCGCAGGACGACGTGTCCTCCGTGCCGGAGGGGGCGAACATGGGGTTGGGGTGTGGGAATCCCCAGGCGATCGCATCGCTGCAAACCGGGGAAACCGTGCTCGATCTGGGGAGCGGCGGCGGCTTCGATTGCTTCCTTGCCGCGAGGGCCGTGGGTGAGCAAGGCCGTGTGATCGGCGTGGACATGACGCCTGAGATGGTCGGCAAGGCCCGCCGCAACGCCGAGAAAGCGGGCTTCGGGCACGTCGAGTTCCGCCTGGGCGAAATCGAGCATTTGCCGGTTGCGGATGGGACGATCGACGTCATTCTCTCAAACTGCGTGATCAACCTGTCCCCTGAAAAAGACCAGGTCTTCCGCGAGGCCTGGCGTGTCCTCAAGCCCGGTGGACGGCTGGCGATCTCGGATATCGTGGCCACCGT
>Ga0180094_1000018_pt1 | contig 40473 bp, 39 predicted proteins | sample EasRivT47_16_1Da_FD_121786 | JGI IMG/M metagenome (GOLD analysis project Ga0180094, IMG submission 121786) | Soil microbial communities from meander-bound floodplain in the East River, Colorado, USA - East River metaG ERMLIBT47_16_1Da | ecosystem: Environmental > Terrestrial > Soil > Floodplain ... | reverse complement strand
GTGAGGGTCAGTCGTCGCGTCCCGGTCCGTGTTGAGAACTGTCCGCCGGGCCGGACGTCCACACCACGAACTTTTGGGTCGACGGACCGCTTTCCGGACTGGTCGCCGGTTGTGCCGGGCTACGAGTGGCCTCCGTCGGCCGCGGCTCGTTCGAGAACGGCAGCTCCGGGGTTTGCGCGACTTCAGAGGATGCTTCCGGGCGGGATTCGCGCGCCGCATCCGGGGCCTGCCGCACCTCTGTCGCTGCGTTCCCCTCCCGCACCGCCTCCGCTCCATTCGGTGCCGGTGTCGCGCTTTCGCGTCCGTCACCACCCTCGCGTCCACCCCGCCGTCGCCGGCGACCCCGGCGACCCCGACCACCGCGTTCACCTCGATCAGCCCGTTCAGGTCGGTCGGTGTGTTCCGGACTTGCGGACTCCGCTCGCGGCGTTTCGGGATGTTGCCGCTCCCGCGGCTGCTGTACGTCCTGCGCTTGACCCGAAGGCGGGGCAGCCGGACGGGCATCGCGCCGCGGCGCATGCTGAGGCTCGCGCCGGGAGCCACGCTCGCTCCCGTGGCGCGCATGACCGTGACGATCGCCGCCGCGAGGCTCGCGCCGGGAATCGCGGTCGCGTCGATGGCGATGTTCCTCGTAGTGCCGGCGAGGACGCTCGTCGCGCTCCGGTCGTCGTTCGCTGGGGCGCTCAACGGCAGGCATTGCGGTTCCGAACAGCCAACGCCACAGCCTGACGAAAATCCCGGCCCTCGGTAACGCGGTCGCGGTTGCGGTCACAGGGGATATGGCGCTCAGGGGTGCAGGCACCGTGGGCAGGACGGTGGGCACCGCTGGCGCCTCGGCCGGCGCTTTCTTCTCGCGCCCTGGCGCGGTCTCGGGGAGCAGCTCTTCCTGTACGACCATCTGGTAGCTGGTCGCCGTGTTCTCCGGCAGCTGCGCCTCGTCGTCGCGGACGCGCCGGATCGAGTAATTCGGCGTCTGCAGATTGGGATTGGGGATCACGATCACGTCGACATTGGCCCGCTGACTGATGGTGTTGAGCCAGTCGCGCTTCTCGTTCATGAGATACGTACCGACGTCGACGGGCACCTGCACGAAGATGCGCGCCGAGCGTTCCTTGCGTGCGTCCTCGCCGATGAGCCTGAGAATTGCCAGTGCCAGCGATTCGACGCTGCGGATCGTCCCCATGCCGGTGCATCGCGGGCACACCATGTGGGTGGACTCGCCGAGACTCGGCCGCAGCCGCTGACGCGAGAGCTCGAGCAGCCCGAAACGCGAAATCCGCCCGATCTGGATGCGCGCCTTGTCCTGGCGGACTGCGTTGCGCAGCCGATCCTCGACGTCGCGCTGGTTCTTCGGCGATTCCATGTCGATGAAGTCGATCACGATCAAACCGCCGATGTCCCGCAAGCGCAGTTGTCGCGCGATCTCGTCCGCAGCCTCGAGATTGGTATTGAACGCGGTAGTCTCGATGTCGGAGCCGCGCGTCGAGCGCGCCGAGTTGATATCGATTGAGACCAGCGCCTCGGTATGGTCGATGACCAGACTTCCGCCCGAGGGCAGCGTGACCTTGTGCGAGTACGCCGACTCGATCTGGCTTTCGATCTGGTAGCGCGTGAACAGCGGCACGTCATCCTGGTAGAGCCTGAGCTTGCGCTGGCTCTCCGGCGGCAAGAAGCGTTGCATGTACTCCTGCGCCTTCTGGAAAGCGCTCGCGTCGTCGATCAGGATCTCGCCGATGTCGTCCGACAGGTAATCGCGCAGCGAGCGCGTGACGGCATCGCCTTCCTGGTAGACGAGGAAGGGAGCCGGTCGACCCTGCACGGCGGCGACAATCTGGTCCCAAGCGCTGCGGAGATTGTTGAGGTCCCACTGCAGCTCCTCGGCCGAGCGTCCGACACCCGCGGTGCGGATGATCGCGCCCATTCCCTCGGGGATCTGCAGATCATTCATGGCCTCCCGGAGCTGGTCGCGCTCCTCACCCTCGATGCGGCGTGAGACACCACCGGCGCGCGGGTTGTTCGGCATGAGCACCAGGAAGCGGCCGGCCAGGCTGATGAACGTGGTGAGCGCCGCGCCCTTGGTGCCGCGCTCCTCCTTCTCCACCTGCACGACGAGCTCCTGGCCCTCCTGCAGAAGCTCCTTGATGTTCATGCGGCCGCCTTGCGGCTGCGCGCGGAAGTATTCGCGGGAGACTTCCTTTAGCGGCAGGAAGCCGTGACGCTGCCCACCGTAATCGACGAAGGCCGCCTCGAGGCTGGGCTCGACGCGGGTAATGCGACCCTTGTAGACGTTGGCTTTCTTCTGCTCGCGGGAGGCGATCTCAATCGACAGGTCGTAAAGTTTTTGACCATCCACCAAAGCGACTCGCAACTCCTCTGACTGAGTTGCATTGACAAGCATTCTCTTCATTTGCCCCTGCTGGAATGTGACAAGGGGCCATTGAGCGGGGAGTGCGGGGAGCCGGGGTGCTAACGGAGGGTGTGACGTGGCAAATGGTCATTGTCATGTGAGCGGCGAGTGGTTGGCACTCGCAAACGCTGTTCAAACCCGCCTCGATCGTCCGGCCGTTTCGGAGCGGTCACCTCATTTGCGGTGACCCTTAGCTACCCGAAACGCGTGGCTAGTACCGAGCGCTCTGCGCTCTGCTCAAGGCCCAAGCGATGGTCTGGGTATCCAGAACCAACTAAACTGCGGCGCAATATGCCCAAGGGCCCTCGCGCCTCGTGATGCGTGCGGTCCTTTAACACCCGGCATTGCCGTGGCCCGGGACCGGCACGAGCGGCGCGGACTATAGCAACACAACGCCGTCAAATCAATGCGTTACGAGAGACGGGTGGTAGCGACGAACGATTCACCGCGGGAAAACACAGCTTCGGTCGGCGTTCACCAGTTACAGGTGAGTGCCGATGACGTGGGCCAGCGGATCGATAACTTCCTGCTCCGACACTTCAAGTCGGTGCCGCGCAGCCGTGTCTATCGGTTGCTGAGGCGGGGTGAGGTTCGCGTCAATGGGCGGCGCGCAAGACCCGACTACCGGCTTGCGGCGGGTGACAGGCTGCGACTGCCCCCCGTTCGGACCGGTGGCGACAAGCCGCCGGCGCGCGTACCGCAGAGCCTGATCGAGCGCATCCGCGCCGCAATCGTGTATGAAGACCGGGATCTGCTCGTCATCAACAAGCCCGCAGGCCTCGCCGTCCATGGCGGCAGCGGTCTCGGTTTTGGCGTGATTGAAGCGTTGCGCGCTGCCCGCCCCAAGGAGACTCTTGAATTGGTGCATCGGCTTGATCGGGAAACGAGCGGCTGCCTGCTGGTCGCGCGCCGCCGCGCCAGCCTGCGCACGCTGCACGCGCTGATGCGAGAGGGCGCGGTCGAGAAGCGATACCTGACGCTGCTCGCCGGTCGATGGACGCTCGGCCGCAAGCGGATCGATGTGCCCTTGAAGACTCGCCAGCTGCAGGGCGGCGAGCGCGTGGTGAAGGCGCATGCGGGCGGCAAGTCCTCGGCCAGCCAATTCTGCCCGATCCAGTTCTATGACAAGCGCGCGACGTTCATGGAAGTCCAGATCGAAACCGGGCGCACGCACCAGATCCGGGTGCATGCTGCGTATGCGGGTCATCCGGTCGCGGGCGATGACAAGTACGGTGATCGCGAGTTCAATGCCGCGCTTCGCAAGCTCGGACTCGAGCGCATGTTCCTGCACGCACATACGGTGAGCTTTACCTGGCCCGAAACGGGCCGCGAGTTCACGGTGAGCGTTCCGCTCGACGACGACCTGAAAGCGGTACTCGACCGGCTGTAGCGTTGCCTAGGGAAAGCCCGCACGACGCAGCGCGCCGGCCAGCCAGATGAGCGGCAAGCCGATGAGCGCCGTCGGATCGGTCGAATCGATGCGTTCGAGCAGGGTGATGCCCAGACCCTCGGACCGGAAACTGCCCGCGCAGTCGAACGGCCGATCGAGATCTACATAACGCGAGATCTCTTCCAGGCTGAGCGCGCGAAAACGTACATGCGTTTCATCGACGTGTTCATCGCACTTGCTGTCGCCATGTCGCGCCAGGCAAGCCGCCGTGTAGAAACTCACGGTCTGCGCGCTGGCATTGGTCAGCTGTTCAATCGCTCGCGCGGCGCTCCCGGGCTTGCCGACGATGCGGTCGCGGCACACGGCCACCTGATCCGCCCCCAGGACCCATGCATTGGCGTGCTGGACGGCTATGGCAGCAGCTTTCGCCCGCGCCAGTCGCATGGCGAGCCCGCGCGGTGTCTCGCCCGACCGCGGCGTTTCATTGACCTCAGGCGCTCGAATCTCGAACGGGATGCTGAGGCGCGCCAGGAGGTCTTTTCGATAACGCGAACCGGAGGCCAGAATCAGGGCCGGTGGCATGTGTTTACTGCTGTAAAAACAATAATTTGCGGACGGAAAACCTTTGACACGTGGGGGTGTCGTCACTATGATACCGCGCCCATGTCGCGGGACCCGGCGGAACAGCTCGATGTCGCGGCGTTGGCCGCGCACAGTTCCCAGCTTGAATTCGAGAGCGAGCTGAAAGCGCTGACACGCGTCGCGCCGCTGCTTAGGGAAACGCGGGGCAGCGTGCGTGGTCGGTTCCGCTTTCACAACGAAACCGGGTTCCCGGGGGCGGATGGGCGAATTACGGCGACGCTCGCCTTGACCTGCCAGCGCTGTCTCGATGAGGTCGTTGTACCGGTCGATGCCGAGTGCCGGCTCGTCTTCGCGGATGTCGAGCTGAAGGATGAAGACGTGCCGGCGGGCTACGAACTGGCAACGACGCAGGCTGGCCGGATCAGTTTCGCCGAGCTGGTCGAAGACGAGCTACTCCTCGCCCTGCCGCTGGTCGCGGCGCATGGCGAGGGCAGTGGTTGTGTGCCGCAGCCTGCGGCGGAATCGAAGTCCAGGAAGGACCCGACGCAGCGTCCGTTCGCAGGGCTGCGCGAGCTGATGAAAGATCGATACTGATTTGGAGAACACCATGGCGGTTCAAAAGAGCAGGAAGACACCCTCTAAGCGCGGCATGCACCGGTCGCACGACGCGTTGCGCAAGCCGGCGCTTTCGGTCGACCCGAAGTCGGGTGAGACGCACCTGCGCCATCGCATTACCCCCGACGGCTATTACCGGGGCCGCAAGGTGATCGACGTTCCGACCGATCAGGATAAGGACTGATCTGCGCCCGCGCCGCGCCGCGCGGCCGCGACTCCCGCCAGGCAACCGGCTTGGCTCCCGTGCACACAATTGCCGTCGACGTGATGAGCGGCGACCGCGGTCCCGCGACGTGCGTGGCCGCAGCCGTGCAGTTTTTGCGTGAACGCGCTGATCTCGCGCTCATTCTCGTCGGCAATCCGCAGGTCATCAATGCCGAGCTGGGTCGAAATGGCGAGGGAACGCACGCGCGTCTCGGCGTGCAGGCGGCGAGTCAGGTCGTCGGCATGGACGAGCCACCGCGCGAAGCCGTGCGGCGCAAGAAGGATTCATCGATGCGCCGCGCGCTCGATCTGGTGAAGGAGGGCCGCGCGCAGGCCTGCGTGAGCGCCGGCAATACCGGTGCGCTCATGGCGACCGCTCACTTCGTGCTGCGGTCGCTCCCGGGTGTCGATCGTCCGGCCATCATGTCCGCAATCCCCGCAGTAGGCGGTCACACGCACATGCTGGATCTCGGGGCGAACGCAGCCTGTACGGCGGAACAGCTGTGCCAGTTTGCCGTGATGGGGTCGGTCGTCGCCGCCGATCTGAATCCGAACGGGCGGCCGCGCGTCGGTCTCCTCAATATCGGCGAGGAAGACATCAAGGGCCATGCCATCGTGCAGGACGCGCATCGCCTGTTGAGCGCGACCAAGGTGAACTACGTCGGATTCGTCGAGGGCGATGACATCTTCACCGGCGAAGTTGACGTGGTGGTCACCGATGGCTTTACCGGCAATGTCGCCCTCAAGACCATGGAGGGTCTGGCGCGCATGATTGGCAATTCCGCCCGCGAGGAATTCTCGCGTAACCCGCTGCGGCGCCTGATGGCAGTCGCGGCGTGGCCGGCGATCGACGCCCTGCGCGCACGGCTCGATCCGCGCCGCTACAATGGCGCCAGCATGGTCGGATTGAATGGCATCGTGATCAAGAGCCACGGAGGCGCGGATGAATTCGCGTTCCGCCATGCCATCCTCACGGCCGCGGCCGAGGCCCTGCGCGGTGTGCCGTCGCAAATCGCCGCCGAACTCGCGGCGGCGGCTCATTGATGCTGTACTCGAAAATCGCGGGAACCGGCCGCCACCTTCCTGAGAAGGTGCTCACCAATTTCGATCTCGAGAAAATGGTCGATACCACCGACGAGTGGATTCGCACGCGTACCGGGGTCGAGCGTCGCCACATCGCCGCAGAGGGCGAGACGACCGTCGACCTGGCGGAACCGGCAGCGCGCGCAGCGATCCACGCGGCTGGCGTCACGCCCGAAGACGTCGACTTCATCGCGTTCGGAACCACGACGCCGGACCTGGTCTTTCCGAATTGCGGCGTCCTGCTGCAGGCACGGCTGGGAATCCATGGTTGCCCCGCCTTCAGCGTCGAGACGGCATGCAGTGGGTTCATCTACGCGCTCTCGATCGCCGATAAGTACATTCGCTGCGGCGAAACGCGTTGCGCGCTGGTCATCGGCGCCGAAACGTTGTCACGGATGGTGGATTGGAAGGATCGCCAGACCTGTGTGTTGTTCGGCGACGGGGCGGGAGCTGTGGTTCTCACGCCAGCCGACGAGCCTGGCATCATGTCGACGCACCTCCATGCGGACGGTCAATACGAGGACCTTCTTTTCTATCCGGGCGGCGTTTCAAAAGGCTGGCAGCACCCGTCAACCGGTGGCAAGGGATTGCAGATGAAGGGCAACGAAGTGTTCAAGGTCGCAGTGAACACCCTCGGACGAATCGTCGAGGAGACGCTCGAGGCCAACAAGCTAGATCGGGCGAAAATTGACTGGCTGATTCCACACCAGGCCAACATTCGCATCATCCAGGCGACGGCCAAAAGGCTCGAGATGCCGATGGAACGCGTCATCGTCACCGTGCACGAGCAAGGCAATACCTCAGCCGCATCCGTCCCGATGGCGCTCGACGTAGGCGTGCGGGATGGCCGCATCAAGCGCGGCCAGCTGTTGCTGTTGGAAGCGTTTGGCGGCGGATTTACCTGGGGCGCCGCGCTGATAAAGTACTAAGCGGACTGCGTGATCGGGCGCGAAGCGGTGATCGCGGGCTCGTTTTCGGGTGTAGCAGCGGCGCGCCGCAACGATTCCGCCCGAGGTCGGTGGACGCGCTCTCGCCACACGGTGAACGGATCCCATCCCGATGAGGTCGCCGCTGGAGCTGAATCGATGGTCGTCGGCTTGCGGGAATCTGCGGTCATGGCTCGCTCGTTGTTATTGGGTGCAGACTGTAGGGGAAACGCCCCGAGGAGAAGCGTGAAGTCCCTCACAGTCCGGCCGATCTGCAGTCCACGAGGCGGACCTCCTGGGCGGCCCTCGGGCCGCCTGCCACCGCTGGCGCGGGCCTCGAAGCCAGGTGCATGAGTCATGTGGAAGTATTTGTTTCCATTGTTTTTTTTGATGCTCGCAGGCCCCGGTGCGTACGCCGACATCTTTCTGATGCCGGTCGCGGGAATTGATCTGATCGGGGAGGAGGCGAGCACCGTCGCGCAGTACGAGGACACCATGCCGGATATCGCGCGCCGACATGGTCTGGGATACGACGAGATCCTGAGCGCAAACCCGGGCACCGATGCCTGGTTGCCGGGCGATGGCCGTGAAATTTCGCTTCCCACGCGCCACATCCTGCCGCCGGCGCCCTTCGAGGGCGTGATCATCAATCTGCCCGAGCATCGCCTGTACTACTTTCCCAAACCGCTCGCGGGCCGGCCGCAACAGGTCATCACGCATCCGATCAGCGTCGGTCAAATGGACTGGGAGACTCCGCTCGGCATCACAAAGGTTGTTTCAAAGGTGCGTAAGCCAACCTGGTATCCGCCGAAGTCGATCCGTGATCAGCACGAGCAGGACGGGAGCCCGATTCCGGTGGCGGTGCCGCCCGGCCCTGATAATCCGTTGGGCGATTTCGCGCTGCGGCTCGGCATTCCGGGCGGGGCGTACCTCATCCACGGCACCAATAGGCCGGTGGGTGTCGGTATGCAGATCACGCATGGTTGTATCCGCATGTACCCGGAAGACATCGAGTCGCTGTTCCGCATGGTGGCGGTGGGCACCAAGGTGCGAATCATCAACCAGGCGGTGAAGACGGGTTGGACCGGCGACGTGCTGTATCTCGAGGTGCATCCACCACTCGAGCACAGCGCGTCGCGCGCCATCGACCTCACCGAGCTCACCCGCGAGCTGGTGCAAGCCACGCACGATCGCCCGGTGCGCATCAACTGGCCGCTGGCAGAGCGAGTGCTTGGGGATGCGCGTGGCCTGCCAGTGGCAGTGTCGCTGCCGCAGATCACGGCCTTAGCGGAGTGAAAAAAAAGCGCCGCGGTCTTGAGCCGCGGCGCTCGCTGGAACGACTGCTCAAGAGTCGGATTACTTCGACATCGACTTCTTGAACATGCGATCGATCTTCTCGTTGGTCGCATCACAGCACGACTGGCTGGCCTGAGCGGCCGAGAGTGCCTGATTCGCCGTGCTCTGCGCGCCATTAGCCGCAGCTTGCGCTGACGAAGCTACGCTCGAGGCGGAGCTGGCTGAATCGCGGGCAGCGGTAACATCCGACTGGAGCTTCGCAACCTGCGATTTGAGGTCATCGACCTGCGCCTGGAGCGGCTTGAGGTCGGTGCAAGCCGACATCAGACCAAGACACAACACCGCGGTGGACGCCTTCAGCATCATTGAACTCTTCATGAATATTCCCCTTTTCGTTCGTGAAATTCTCGGGTAGCCCGAAGTCCAACACTCCAGCTCCACCCACGGGCCTGGGCCCACGCGCGAGCCGAAACGGAACGGCGCATAAATGACCAGATTTGCGCGCGGGATGCAACTGTATTTACCGCAATTGTCGTTGCGTCGCGACAATCGCCGCGCTGTGTTGACAGCACCCCAGTCAACGCGTACGCGGCGCGTGCAATCCTATCAGATGCGCCGCCGCTTCGAGTCGCGCAGGACCACTTGCGCCGCATTCGCTCGAGGAAGCTCGCGTTGGTCGTCCGCGAGCACAAGCTTGGCTGAGGTCATCGAGGTCGCGCTGACACACGACGGAAAGCGACGACCACTTGCGACTCAACTGCGACGTCTGGAAGAAGTCCTCGATGCCACCACGGAGGTTCGGTCGCGGGGGCACGAATATGAGCTTCGCCGATGACAGTGACGTCGCGCGGAGCGGGCCGTGGCTACTGCTGCGTGCCCGGAGCGGGCGAGAGTTCTGCGTTCATTGGGCGAGGGTACAGGCTGATTGAGAGCCTGTTGCCGATTGGCACGAACTGTATATACTTACAGTTGTGAGAATCCATACGGGATTTCCGATGTCAGACCTCACTCCGCGCCAGACGCAGATCCTACGGCTGATCCAGACCCGAATATCGGAATCTGGCATGCCGCCGACGCGCGCCGAGATCGCCCGAGAACTGGGTTTCAGGTCCGCTAATGCGGCGGAGGAGCACCTGCGCGCCCTGCAACGCAAGGGCGCGATCGAGCTCATTCCGGGTGCATCGCGCGGCATCCAGCTCAAGGACACCTTGCGTGAGCAGCTTGGACTGCCGCTCGTCGGCCGCGTCGCTGCGGGCCGGCCGATTCTTGCCGAGGAGCACATCGAAGGGCGCTATCAGATCGACCCCGAGCTGTTCCAGCCCCGACCGCACTACCTTCTCAAGGTCATCGGCATGAGCATGCGGGACGCCGGAATTCTGGATGGCGACTTCGTGGCCGTGCACCGCACTCCCGAGGTCCGCAATCGCCAGATCATCGTCGCGCGCCTCGAGAATGAAGTGACGGTGAAGCGCTACCGCCAGGAAGGGACGGTGGTATGGCTCATGCCCGAGAACAGCGAGTTCGAACCGATCCGTGTCGACCTCAAGAACCAGTCGTTGCTCATCGAGGGCGTCGTGGTCGGAGTCGTACGCCGCGGCGATGGCGGGACGCGTGTATTCGGCCGCAGTGAGCGGCGCCACGGCTGACCGGATCATGACGCGCGGCCGCGTTTGGTGAGCAAGCGCTCGAGCCGCTCGAAATAGGCGGATTCGTCGGGCGGTGTGCCGCGACGCCCGGCTTCCGACAGCGTTTCCCCCAGTGCTTCGAGCATGCGGTGTTCGGCCGCGTGGGCCGAGCCCAGGCGCTTGCTGAGCTGGTCGTGAATCCGCGCGATCCCCGTCGGCCGGTCCGTGCTCACCTGGTCGCGGATCGCCAGGTGAAGTCCCATGTGCAGGAATGGATTCTCGCCACCGGTCTCCGGAAGAAAATCGCCTGCGAGCGCGGCCTCGGGCGCCTCCAGCACTGCGTGATACTCCGGGTGTTCGGCAATCACCCGCGCGATCTGCGCCTCGAGCGGTGCCAGCGATTGGCCCGCTCGCCACTTGCGCCACGACGCGACGTACACGCTTCGCAGCTGTTCGCGGTTCAGCTCATGGAAAAATGGCATGGCTACTTCTTTCTGCGCGCGATCGGCGCTCGCGACCTCGTGCGGCGCACCGCTTGCCGCCTTTGGCGCGCGGGTCTGGCCGCATTTCCGGTCTTCTGATCGTACTCACACAAGTCGAGCAGCACGCAATTCGGGCACTTTGGTTGGCGCGAAATGCACACATAGCGTCCGTGCAAGATGAGCCAGTGATGCGCGTGCCGGCGGAACTGCTCGGGCACGACCTCGAGGAGCTTCTGTTCGACTTCGAATGGCGTTCGACCGGGCGCCAGCCCCAGGCGGTTGGCCACACGGAAGATGTGAGTATCGACGGCGATGGTGGATTGCCCGAACGCAACGTTGAGGACGACGTTGGCTGTCTTGCGCCCTACGCCGGGCAGCGACTCGAGCGCCTGGCGATCGGCGGGAACCTGGCCGTTGTAGCGCTCGATGAGGATGCGGCAGGTCTCGATGAGATTGCGCGCCTTGGTGTTGTAGAGGCCAATCGAGCGGATAAACGTCGCAAGGCCGGCGACACCGAGGGCGAGCATCGCCTCGGGTGTGGGCGCGTCGCGAAACAGAGCCGCCGTCGCCTGGTTGACGCTCTTGTCGGTGGCCTGCGCGGACAGGACTACTGACACCAGCAGCTGGAACGGACTGGCGTACTCGAGCTCCGTGCTGGGATTCGGATCGGCGGCCTGCAACCGCGCGAAAACTTCATGGCGCGCGGCCGGAGTCATGACCCGGCCCCGTCCTGGTGCCGCACCGCCGCTTGCCGTTTCTTCTCTGCCAGCAGGCGCTGCCGTTCATCGTCCTCGTGCGCACGCCGTGTTACGTGCGCGTCGTATCGTCGTCGATGAATGGGCGCCTGACGCTGCAGCAGCGCGAATTCGGCGATCGGCAGCGGATTGCCCTGTGCGTCGGTCAGCGGTCGCATGTCGATGCAATCCACCGGACAGGGTGGCAGGCACAGCGCGCAGCCCGTGCAATCAGCACGCAACACCGTGTGCATGACGCGATGCGCGCCGATGATTGCATCGACGGGGCACGCCGGAAGGCACTTGGCGCAGCCGATGCAACGATCCTCGTCGATCACCGCGACCAGCGGTTGCGTTTCGGTGCCGTAACGCGGATTGAGCGGGGTAAATTCGCGGCCCAGATGCGTGGCAAGGGCACGGATGGTGGAGTTCCCACCCGGTGGGCACTGGTTGATGTCCGCGTCTCCGGCCGCGATCGCCCTGGCATACGGCCGGCAACCGGGATACCCGCAGCGCGTGCACTGCGTCTGTGGCAGCAGCACATCGATCGCGTCGACCAGTGGGCTCGCAGCCTCGCGGGTCACTTCACTTTCATGCCTGGCTGCGCACCTGCATCGGGTGCCAGCAGAAAGGGTCCGTTGCCGTCGGAGCTGGCGGCGAGAACCATGCCTTCGGAAACGCCAAATCGCATCTTGCGTGGTTCCAAGTTGGCGACCATCACCGTGAGGCGCCCCTCGAGCTGTGCCGGCTCGTAGGTCCCGCGAATGCCGGCGAATACGCTGCGCTTCTCGCCGCCGAGATCGAGCGTGAGTCTGAGCAAGCGGTCAGCGCCCTCCACGGTTTCGGCGCGTTCGATGCGCGCCACGCGCAGGTCGAGCCGGTTGAAATCATCGATCGAGATTCTTCCCACTTGGACCGCGGCAGGGGGAGAGGGTTGGGGTGAGGGAGCTTGCGAATTCGAGGTATTCACCTTGGCAGGTTCCTTTTCGATGTCGAACAACGCGTCGATCTGTCGGGCGTCGACCCGCTCCATGAGGTGTTCGTAGGGATGAATCGACAGCGGCGGATCCTCGCGCAACTGCGACCAGCGCAACGGCAATGCGACGCCGAGCATCGCGGCAGCACGCGCGGCGGTCGCCGGGAGAATTGGCGCCAGCAGCAGCGTCAGCTGGCGGAATGCGTGCATGCAATCCGAGCACACCTCCCACAAGCGCCGTTCCTGTGCCGGATCCTTCGCGAGCACCCAGGGCTTCTCCTGGTTGATGGCCTCGTTCATCCGGTCGGCCAGCTCCATGATCTCGCGTGCGGCCTTGGAGAATTCCCTCTCTTCGTAATGGTCGCTGATCCGCTTCTCTGCCTCGAGCACGCGCGCCGACCAGCTCGCGGTGGCGACCGGTCGTTGCGGGTCGACGGGCAGAAGCTCGCCACGGAAGCGTTTGCTGATGAAACCTGCCGCGCGGCTCGCGATGTTCACGTACTTGCCGATCAGGTCGGCGTTGACGCGCGCCACGAAATCGTCGGGGTTGAAATCGAGATCCTCGACATTGGCGTTGAGCTTGGCAGCGATGTAATAGCGCAGCCACTCGGCATTCATCCCGAGATCAAGATAGCGCAGCGGACTCAGGCCCGTGCCGCGCGACTTCGACATCTTCTCGCCCGACACGGTGATGAAACCGTGCACGTAGACGTTGTCGGGCACTTTGTACGGGCGACCCGCGAACTTGAGCATCGCCGGCCAGAACAGCGTGTGAAAGTAAATGATGTCCTTGCCGATGAAATGCACCTGTTCGGTCCGGGGATCGGCGAGCAGCTTCTCGAAGTCGATACCCTTCCTGACGCAGTAACTCTTCAGGCTCGCGAGGTATCCAATTGGCGCGTCCAGCCACACGTAGAAGTACTTGCCGGGTGCGTCGGGGATCGGGATGCCGAAGTAGGGCTCGTCACGCGAGATGTCCCAGTCGCCGAGCGCCCGGTCTCCCAGGCCGCCAAGCCACTCGCGCGCCTTGTTCGCGACCTGGGGTTGCAGGCGACCGGGTGTGCCGGTCCACGCGCGCAGGAACTCGACGCACTGCGGATCGGAGAGCCGGAAAAAGAAGTGATCCGACGTCCTCAAGACCGGTGCAGCTCCGGACAGCGTCGAGTAGGGGTTGATCAGGTCGGTCGGCGCATAGACCGAGCTGCACACTTCACAGGCATCACCGTACTGGTCTTTCGAGTGACAGTTCGGGCATTCGCCCTTGATGTAGCGATCGGCCAGGAACATTCCCTTGACAGGGTCGTAGAACTGTTCGACCGCCTTCTGGTAAATCAGTCCTGCGGCCTTGAGCTTGCGGTAGACATCCTGGGACAGCTCGACATTCTCCGGCGAGTCGGTGGAATGCCAGTGATCGAAGCTTAAGTGAAAGCCCTCGAGATACCGGGGCCGCTCGGCCGCGATGCGCGCCACGAGCTGCTGCGGCGTGATGCCCTCTGCCTGCGCCTTGAGCATGATTGGCGCGCCGTGGGCGTCATCGGCGCACACGAAATGCACTTCGTGCCCCCGCATGCGCTGGAACCGCACCCAGATATCGGCCTGGATGTACTCCATGATGTGGCCGATGTGGAACGAGCCGTTGGCGTAGGGCAGCGCAGTGGTGACGAAGAGTTTGCGGGGCGACGGTGGCATGAAAGAAGCGGTTAGGGGTCAGCGGTTAGGGCTTGGTGAAGAATCTTACCCCCTAACTAACCGCAAACCGCTAACCGCTATCCTTCAGCGCCTCGAACTTTGCCTTGTTGATGCCCTTCTTGTACGCCTCGGCACCCGTGACCATCCGCTGATCGAGCAGGAGCTGGATGGCAGTATCCATCGTTCGCATGCCGTGCTGCGCGCCGCTCTGCATGGTGTTCTCGAGCTGATCGAGCTTGCCCTGGCGGATCAGGTTGGAAACGGCAGGCGTATTGACCAGGATCTCGAGCGCGGCCACGCGTCCACTCTTGTCGGAGCGCTGCAAAAGCTGCTGGGACACGACACCGCGCAGCGACGTGGACAACATCGTGCGCACGTGCGCCTGCTTGTCCGCTGGGAAAGCATTCACCATGCGATCGACGGTCGCAGCCGCGCCGTTGGTGTGCAGGGTCCCCATGACCAGGATGCCCATCTCGGCCGCCGTAACGGCGATGCTCATCGTTTCCAGATCGCGCAACTCGCCAACCAGGACGACGTCGGGATCTTCGCGCAAGGCGGATAGCAGTGCCGCGGCAAAGCTAGGGCTGTGCACTCCGACTTCGCGCTGGCTGATGAGACAGTTCTTGCGCTGATGCACGAACTCGATCGGATCCTCGATCGTCAGAATGTGACCCTTTATCCGGGTGTTGATGTCATCGATCATCGCCGCAAGGGTGGTCGACTTGCCGGAGCCAGTCTTGCCAGTGACCAGGATCAGGCCACTGATCACCCGGCAGAGGTTGCGCACGGCCTCAGGCATGTTGAGCTCATCGAGCGTCAGCGCCTGCGAGGGGATGATCCGGAACACCGCACCCATGCCGTTCAGCTGGCGCATGACGTTGACGCGGAAGCGCGCCACGCCCTGGAGGTGATAGGCGAAGTCCGTGCCGTCCTTGGCCTCGAAACGCTCGAGTGCCTTGCGCGGCAGAATTTCATAGAGCGCTTCGCGGACGAACTCGGCCTTGAGCGGGTCCGGGCGCAGCGTCAGCAGATCGCCGTACAGCCTGAGCCGTGGCGGATCGCCGGCGATGAAATGCAGGTCCGAGCCCTTGCGCTCGAGGACTTCGGCGAGGAATTCGTCGATGCGTGCCAAGCCGTTTCGCTCGATTCTGTCGTGGACCCGATCAGCCGCTGGCGAGATCGAGTTTCGGGAGGATGCTGGTGTCGGTCACGAAATTCTGGAACTGACGCTTGTCCGAGGCGTAGGCAAACGCGTCGTCCGGATCGATCTCCTTGGCCTTGATCGCCGCCAGCAATGCCATGTCCATCAGCTGCATGCCGGTATCGCGGCCCGTCTGCAGCTGGCTCGGGACCTGGTGTGTCTGATCTGACATGATGAGCTTGGCGATCGCCTTGGTCATCACCAGCACTTCGCACACCGCACGCCGTCCGCGTCCATCGGCGCTTTTCACCAGCACCTGCGTGATCACCGCGATCAGACTCTGCGCCAGGAAGCTCTTGGTTTGCTCGCGCTCGTCCACGGGCAGCGCGTCGATCACACGGTCGATGGTCTTGGTGGCGCTGGTGGTGTGCAGTGTCCCCAGCACCAGGTGACCCGTCTCGGCCGCGGTCATCGCCATCGAGATGGTTTCCGCATCGCGCAACTCCCCGACCAGGATCACGTCAGGATCCTCGCGCATGGCTGCCCGCACCCCCTCGGCGAAACTCGGCAGGTGCGTTCCCAACTCGCGCTGGATCACCTGGCTGTTCTTGCTGCGATGGACGAATTCGATCGGGTCTTCGAGGCTGATGATGTTGAGTCGCCGGTTCTGATTGAGCAGATCGATCATCGAGGCGAGCGTCGTCGACTTGCCGGTGCCGGTTGACCCCGTGACCAGGATCATGCCCTGGTGGTAGTCGCACAGCTTCTTGACGACCGGCGGCAGATTAAGCCGATCGATGCTCGGAATTTCGCTCGGGATCGAACGGAAGGTGGCGCCGACGCCCGTCTCCTTGCGGAACACGTTGACGCGGAAGCGGCCGCCGTCCTCCGAGACATAGGAAAAATCGATGTCGTTTCCCTGGAGGAAGCGTTCGTTCTGCGTCTTGGTCATGATCTCGACGACGTAGCCTTCGAGCTCGTTGTCACCGAGGGCGCGGAACTTGATCGGCATCAGGTCGCCGTTCATGCGCAGCATCGGCGGTACGCCCACGGCCAGGTGCACGTCGGAGCAGTTCTGGGCGAGCCCGAGCTTCAGGAAAGCGTCGATGCGGGGCATGCGATGTCGGTCAGCTCAGTGAGCAGCACGGGCGCCACTGTAGTCGCTGGTGGCGGGGGGAATCAATCCGCCGCGGCAGAGAAACGTACCGCGGCTGTGGATTCGGTCACAGAAACTTCTCGAGCGCGACCCGCATCTCCTCCATCGTCCTGAAGCGCTTGCTCTTGTCGACCGACATGGCGCGCATGGTCAGCTCACCCAGGCCCGGCGGCAGGGTCGGATTGATCTCCTGTGGCGCGCGCGCCTTGCCCTGCACGTGCTGGTACATCACCGACATGTGGTCGCCGCGGTGATACGGCGGCACGCCCGTGTACATCTCGTACATGATGACGCCGAGGCTGTATACGTCCGCCGTTTCGTCCACCTTCTTGCCGAGGATCTGTTCCGGGGCCATGTACTTCGGCGAGCCGATCACGTAGCCGGTCTTGGTGAGCTGGGTGTCGCCCTCACGATGTGCGGCCGCGACACCGAAATCGACGATCTTGAGCAGCCCTTCCTCGTTGATGAGCAAGTTCGCCGGCTTGAGGTCGCGATGCACGATGCCAACCTGGTGGGCCACCGTCATGCCGACGCAGATGTCGATCGCGAGGCGAATAGCGCGCTTCAGCGGCATGGGCTTCTCGTTGACGATCTCGCTTCCCAGCGTGTGCGACGGGAAGTACTCCATCGAGATGGCGTAGTTGCCGCGGATATAGAGAAAGTCGTAGATACGGATCACGTTGCGATGCGTGATCTTGCGCGAATACCTCAGCTCGTGGACGAAGCGCTTCATCATCTCTTCGTCCTGCGACACGTTGGGATTCAGGAACTTGAGGATCAGGCGCTCGTCGACCACCGTGTCTTCCATCAACAGCACGGTGCCGAACGCGCCCTTGCCGATCTTCTCGATGAACTTGTAGCGTCCTTCAATGATGTCGCCGGGCTTGAGAGTGGCGATGTCGAGTTTCTGTGCTTGCGCCGTTTCTGCGCTCTTCACCACCACCTCGAGCTCGCGATTGTCCATGAGCAGCGTCTTCGCGGGCTCGACAAACTGCGCGGCTTTCTGGTTGGCGGCCACCACGCTGTTCGAGTAGCGAGTCTCGAGCTGTTGCAGGGCGTTCATCGCCGCCTGCTGGATGGCAATGTCCGAATTGTTGCTCTGCTGGGCCTGCAGCTGCAGGCGGATGTGCTCGATCCGGCGCTCGTCGGCGACCTTCGCCAGCGTGCTCATCGCCTCGATGCGGATCTCCTTCTCGGTGCGTGTAAGCGTCTGCAGCACCGGCTCGATGATCTTGTGATCGCCGAGCTTGGCGAGGGCGCGTAAGACCACCGGCAGGCTGCGCGCGTTGCCGGTCTGGAGCATCTCGACCAGCCGCGGCACGGCGCGCTTGCTGCCGATCTCCGCCAGCGCATCGATGGCGCGCTCGCTCACCCACCAGTCCTTGTCGCGGGTCGCCTCGATCAGGTGATTGACGGCACGCTCGTCCTTGGTCTGGTTTAGGATCTCGATCGCGGCGCGACGGATGTCCTCGTCCTCGTCTTTGACCAGCGCCAGCACCGCCTCGACCACCTTGGGTCCGCCGATCTTGCCAAGCGCGTCAGCCGCACGGCTGCGCACCCACCAATCGTCGTCCTTGATCACCTCGAGCAGGTGCTTCACCGACTTGGGCGTGCCAATCTCGTTCAGCACCTCCACCGCTGCGCGCCGCGAGTATTCGTTTTCGTCCTTGAGCACGTCCACGAGATAGCGGGCCGTTTCCGGATCATTCGCCTTGATGACGACGTCGACCGCCTTGTTCTGCACGTCGATCTCGGGATCCTTGAGCAGCTGGCAGACCAGCTGCACATTGATCGGACCATCGAGACGCGTCAGCGCGACGAGCGCCGCCTGGCGTACGAGCTTGTTCGGATCCTTGAGCTGCCCCTGGATGGCGTGCGAGACCGTCGGGTTGTTGAAGCGGCCTAGCATATTGATGATGTGGACGCGCGCGATCGGGTCCTTGCCCTCGATGCGGCTGATGAGATCAGGCACGGCTTTCTCGTCCGCGATCTCACCCACAATGCGAAACAGCGCGGCCTTTTCGTTCGGCTCCTGGTTGTAGGCCGCCGTCAACAGGTCGCGGACGGTGAAGCGCGCCTTTTGGGTGGAAATGATATCGAGCACCGACGGCTTGGACACGCCCTCCTGGCTCAACAATTCCAGCAGCATGCCGGGCGGGTAGTTCTTGCTGCTTGCGAGCGCCCACGCGATGCCGGCCACGGCGCGCGGGTTGGTGTCGCTCAGCCCCGCGGCGATCAGCGGGAAGGTCTTGGTATCGATAAGCGAGGAGAGCACCTCGACGTAGGCGAGTGTCTCCTTCTTATCCGATGACGCCAGCGCATCGATGATCGGCTCCACGGCGCCAGCACCCATGCTGGCGAGCCGGGTGAGCGCTTTCTTGGCCGTGAGACTGGTCGTGTCGCCGCTCGCCTTGATGTCGGCGATCAGGCGCTCGGCCTTCATCGTGCTGAGGAAACTCATGCATCCATCATGATTACAGCGGCGGGCGGATTATGCCACAAGGTTTTCACACGACTTTGACGATTGGGTCAACGTATCGGTCAAGTCGAGTGCTGGTGGGCGCGCCGGGCCCACGTCCGCGTGGGCCGGCAAGACCGACCGGGGCAGGCCATTCGGTTACAATGCCCGCCCTTTCGCATCGCCATCCGCACATGAGCGTTGTGCCCGAGAGCACTCTTCGGAAGTGCATCGAGTCGTATCGCGATCCCTGGCTGAAGCGCAGCCTGGGTGAAGCGCAGGCCGTGCGCTCGGTCCGCATCTCTGCGGACTCGGCCGAGGTCGAGGTGGTGCTGGGATTTCCGGCCGCGGACTACGGACCCGAACTGGCGCGGGCGCTGGCGAGCCATGCGGCAGGGGTCATCGGGGCCGGAAAACTCACGATCCACGTGAGCAGCGAGATCATCGCGCACGCCGTGCAGGGAAATCTCAAGCCCCTCAAGTCGATCAAGAACGTCGTGGCCGTGGCTTCGGGCAAGGGCGGTGTAGGCAAGTCCACGGTGGCGGCGAATCTCGCGCTGGCATGGTCCAGCCAGGGCGCCCACGTAGGGATCCTGGATGCGGATATCTACGGGCCGAGCCAGCCACGAATGATGGGCCTGAGCGGCCAGCGGCCGGTCACGCGCGATGGCAAGCTTCTCGAGCCGCTCAGGGCGCATGGACTCGAGGTGATGTCCATTGGTTTTCTCATCGATGAAGAGCAACCGATGGTCTGGCGCGGGCCCATGGTCACGCAGGCGCTCACGCAGCTCCTCGGCGACACCCTCTGGGGCGAGCTGGACTACCTCGTGGTCGATTTGCCGCCCGGAACCGGCGATATCCAGCTGACCTTGTCCCAGCGCGTGCCCGTGAGCGGGGCAGTGATCGTCACCACGCCCCAGGACATCGCGCTGCTCGACGCCCGCAAGGGACTCAAGATGTTCGAGAAGGTTTCGGTGCCGGTCCTGGGCGTGGTCGAGAACATGAGCACTCACATCTGCCCGAAGTGCGGGTACGAAGAGCACATCTTCGGCACGGGTGGCGGGGCGCGAATGGCGGGCGAGTACCAGGTCGAGTTGCTGGGCCAGCTGCCGCTCGACATCCACGTGCGCGAGCAGGCTGATGGCGGCCGGCCGACGGTGGTGGCGGAGCCTTCGAGTCCGCAGGCGCGCGCCTTCCTCGACATGGCTCGCCGTACGGCTGTGCGTCTGGCATTGGGCGCAGGTGATCCGAGTCACGCGTTTCCCACGATTTCGGTCGAGGACACATGAGCATCAAGTCGGACAATTGGATCCGCCGCATGGCCCGCGAACAGCGGATGATCGAGCCGTTCGAGCCCGGCCAGGTGCGCGAGCGGCAGGGTGAGAAGATCATCTCTTACGGGACTTCGAGTTATGGCTACGACGTGCGCTGTGCGAACGAGTTCAAGATCTTCACCAACATCAACTCGACCATCGTCGACCCGAAACGATTCGACGAGAAGAGCTTCGTTGACCTGGCGGCGGACGTGTGCATCATTCCGCCGAACTCCTTTGCGCTTGCCCGCACCGTGGAGTACTTCCGGATTCCGCGCAACGTGCTCGTCGTCTGTCTCGGCAAGTCGACGTACGCGCGCTGCGGCATCATCGTGAATGTGACGCCGCTGGAGCCTGAATGGGAGGGTCACGTGACGCTTGAGTTTTCCAACACCACGCCGCTGCCCGCCAAGATTTTCGCCAACGAGGGGGTAGCGCAGGTCCTATTCTTTGAATCGGATGAGGTCTGTGAGACCTCGTACAAGGACCGCGGCGGCAAGTACCAGGGCCAAAAAGGCGTCACTCTCCCCAAAGCCTAGTTGAGTACTTCGGCGGTCGGCTTGAGGTGCTCGCGAGCCGGTCAGTCGCGTTTGAGGGAGCGAATCTCCATCTGCCATTCGCGCTTCCCCTCGCGCAGCTGCTCGGCGCGCACGGCGACATACCCTACGGACGGGGCGTACCAAGTCCGCGTGACGCGTTTCGAGCCGGCGCGCTGCGCCCGGTAAATCACGGTATCGAGCTCGCCCAATACGGTCTTCAACCGCGCTTCGCCCTCGTAGGTGTAGCTGTATTCCTTGATCCTGTCCTTGTCGAGCAGGCGATAGGCCGAGGGTTTGTTGCCATCCAGGAGGTCGCGCATCAGCGCTATCTGGATCGACATCGCGTCCTGTGCGCCCGCTTCGAGCGCGACATCGACCGCCTTGTCTTCCGCCGTGCCGCTGGCGCGGCCAGTGGCCCAGTCGAAATCGACGGCAATATCTCGGTCGGTATCATCAGTGCCGTCATCCGCGCGATACCGTGCGGGTTGCACGCCGCCGTTCGTCACGGTGAACCAGGTTGTTTGCGTGATCTCTTCGCTGAAGACCGCGCGGAACAGACCCTTGGCCTTGGCGCGCGATGCATAGACGAACTGGCCATCCGCCGCGCGCGAGAGCTCGAGCTCGGTGGTCCCGGCGTTGAATCCGCGCCAGACGATTCCGTAGCGTGCGAGAAACGGCTTGAGCGAGTCATCGGGGGCTGAGGGCTCAGCGGCGTTCGCGGCAACCGTGCCGAGGGCGCCGAGCAGCATCAGGACGACGCGTCTCATGCGGGCTCCAGCTCGCCGGCGCTGACTACCACGGGCGATGACAACCGCTGCCCGTCAAGCCACGGCTGATTTTCGCGCCACTCGAGGCGTCCGGTTGCATACCATCCGATGACCATTGGGTAGATCCTGTGTTCCTGGGCCTGAACGCGCGCTGAAAGCGACTCTTCGGTGTCGCCGGCCAGCACCGGGACGCGCGCCTGCAGCACCACCGGCCCGCCGTCGAGCTCCTCCGTCACGAAATGCACACTGCAGCCGTGCTCGTGTCCTCCCGCGGCGAGCACACGGGCGTGAGTGTGCAATCCACGGTACTGGGGCAACAGCGAGGGGTGAATATTGAGCAGCCGGCCTGAGTACTCCTGCACGAAGGCCGTGCCGAGGATGCGCATGAATCCAGCCAACACGACCAGGCGCGGAGAAAAATCGTTGAGTCGATGGCCGAGCTCGCGATCGTATTCGGGCCGTTCGACGCCGGGCCGGCATGCCACGACCGTCGTCGGCAGGCCGAGCTCGCGGGCGCGCGTGAGCCCCGGGGCCTGGGGTTGATCGCTGATTACCGCGGCCACGCGAATGGGCAGCCGCCCCCGACGCGCTGCCTCCGCAATCGCGACCATGTTGCTGCCGCGGCCAGAGATCAGGATGGCTACGGCCAACGGTGCGCGTGCCGCGCCGGTCATGCCTCGATGACCACGCCGCGCGTGCCGGAACGGACTTCGCCAATCGCCGTTGCCTGCGCGCCCTTGCTTCGGAGGGTGGCAAGTGCAGCATCCGTGTCTGATGTGGGCACGCAGACCGTCATGCCGATTCCGCAGTTGAAGGTGCGAAACATCTCGCCGTCCGGGATTGCGCCGGTGCTCTGCAGCCAGCCGAATACCGGATCGCGTGGCCAGCGCGAGCGCTTCAGAACGACTTCGAGCCCTTCCGGTACGACGCGTGGAATGTTCTCGAGCAGCCCGCCGCCCGTGATGTGCGCGATGCCATGCACGGTGACCGCATTCAGCAGCGCCAGAATCGGCTTCACGTAGATGCGGGTGGGGGCAAGCAGTCGATCGTAGAGGGGCACACCCTCGAGGACGGTACCGGGATCGGCCCGCGCGACTTCGATCAACTTGCGGACAAGAGAGTAACCATTGGAGTGCGGCCCTGAGGAGGCGAGCCCGATGATGACATCGCCGGCGCGCGTGCGCGTGCCGTCGATGATCCGCTCCTTTTCGACCACGCCGACGCAGAATCCGGCGAGATCGTAATCTTCGCCGTGATACATGCTTGGCATCTCGGCGGTCTCGCCGCCAACCAGTGCCGCGCCGGCCTGAATGCAGCCATCGACGATTCCCTTGATGACAGTGGCAGCGACTTCAACGTTCAGACGTCCGGTGGCGAAGTAGTCGAGAAAAAACAATGGCTCTGCGCCCTGCACCACGACATCGTTGGCGCACATTGCGACCAGGTCGATTCCGATCGTGTCGTGTCGGCCGGTTTCGATCGCGAGCCGCAGCTTGGTGCCCACGCCGTCAGTGCCCGAAACCAGCACGGGCTGTCGATACCGCGCGACGGGCAACTCGAACAGCGCTCCAAAGCCACCGAGGCCGCCAAGCACCTCCGGCCGCAGCGAACGTTTGACGAGCGGCTTGATGCGCTCGACCAGCGCGTCGCCCGCGTCGATATCAACACCGGCGTCGCGATAAGTGATGGAACTGCGGGACGTCATGGTCGCTGGTGTCTTAACGTTCGCTCGGGTCTTCGGCACGGAGTTCGGCGTGCGGGGCATGTGGTATTTTACACAAATGCTCCCGGTCCCCGGCTCACTTCCGGCGTTCATGCGCGGCGCCTGTGCACTTCTGTTCGCGGCGGTGATGTGGCTCAGTCCCGCGCGACCGGCTGACGCCGTGACTGTCGCGCGGCTTTACGAGGCGACTGTGCCACTCGCTGAACGATCCGAGCACGGGCAGGACGAGGCGCTAAAGGAAGCGATGCGCCAGGTGCTGGTGCGCGTGACCGGGCAGCGAAACGCCGCATACGAGCCCACTCTCGCGCCACTGGTCAGTGATGCGCGCAGATACGTGCAGCAGTTTCGCGTGGTCGGCACGAACCAGTTCTTTGCCGGTTTCGACGGCGCCAAGGTCGAGCGGCTGATCGTCGAGGCAGGTCAACCGGTGTGGGGGCAAGAGCGACCAGGAACGCTCATCTGGCTCGAGCCCGTGGACGGCGCCGGGCGCCCGATTGTTGACGGGCGCGCGCTATCCACGTTGCGCATTGCGGTCGAACGCACCGCGGCGCTTCGCGGGCTGCCCGTAATCTGGCCCACCGGCGCACGCTCCCTGGACTCGACCGCAAGCACCGGTGCAACGAGTGAAAAGCTTCGTGCGTTGGCCGATGAGTACGCAGCAGACGCTGTTCTGCTGGGGCGCGCCAGTTCGTCGCCAACCGGAAGCTGGCGCGTAAGATGGACACTGTTCTACGGCGGCGAGCGCAGTGAATGGAGTGGCCCGCCCGAAGAGGGGCCGCACGGCGCAGCCGATGCGTTTGCCGGTGCGTTCGCTGCCGGTACCACCCAGGGCGACACCGCGGTCATGATCAGCGTCAGCGGAGTCGACAGCCTCCGGGCGTACGCCCAGGTGACCGATTACCTCGAATCGCTCACGCTCATCCGCACCCTCGCCGTCGAAGAGCTCTCGGGCGACATCGTCGTCTACCGCGCCGAAGTGCGGGGCGAGGCCTCGCGTCTGGCACGCGCGATCGACCTCGGCAATCGCCTCGAGCCCGCGCAGTCCGCTACGGATCCCGCGCTCACCGCGTCGCTCAGCTATCGCTTCCGGCCGTGAGCCTTCGCCAGCTTCCGAACGTCATTTGTATCGCGCGTGTCGCGCTCGTGGTGCCGATCGCGCAGACGCTGTTGGCCGGGGACTTCGTCACCACTCTGTGGCTATTCGGAGTGGCGGCATTCTCCGACGGGCTCGACGGATTCCTCGCCAAGCGTTTCGGCTGGGCCACGGAGCTCGGGAAGTTTCTCGACGCGCTGGCCGACAAGCTGCTGCTGGTGACGGTGTTCATCACCCTCGCGGTCGCCGGCCATACGCCGGTGTGGCTGACGGTGATCGTGGTCGCGCGCGATGTGGTAATCGGTGCGGGTGCGGCCATTTATTCGCGATTTTTCGGCCAGCTCCACGGCCGCCCGACGGTCGTCAGCAAGATCAACACTGGCGTTCAGATCCTTTACGTCCTTGCGGTGGTCGCCAACGTGGGACCGGGTTGGCCACCGGGAGCGGCGGTGATGGCGTTGGGCGCCGCGGTCTTCGCCACCACGATGGTGAGCGGCATCGACTACGTTATCACCTACAGTCAACGGGCGGCGGCCGTGGCGCACAGCCGCCGTGCGTAAGTTCGCGTGAAGCAGTTGCCGCTGGGCGTACGCTGGCGCGATCACTCGGCGTTCGCGAATTTCCTGACAGGTCCGAACAGCCTGGTGGTGAAGGAACTGCGCGCTCTGCACAGCAGTACCCGCGCAACGATCGTCTGGATTTGGGGTCCCCAGGCGAGTGGCAAGACACATCTTCTGCAGGCGGTCTGCAGCGAAGCGGGTGCTGCCGGCCATCGCGCCGCGTACTTTCCCCTGGAGCAGCGCATACAGTTCGCGGCGGCCGCACTGACGGGCTGCGAGCAACTCGACGTCGTGTGCATCGACGACTCCGAGCGCGCGGCGGGGGATAGCGACTGGGAGCGCGCGCTCTTCAACCTCTACAACGGAGTGCTCGAGCAGCACCACCACCTGCTATTCGCCGCACAGGCGCCGCCGGGCGCGCTTCCCTGGACGCTCCCGGATCTGCGTTCGCGCTTGTCCGCGGGGCTCGTTCTGCAGGTTCGCCCGCTGACCGAAGACGAACAGATTGCCGCGCTCCAACTACACGCCGGAGTTCGTGGCCTGGAGTTGCCCGAGGACACGGCGGGATACCTCATGAAACGCTTTCCGCGTGATCTCAAGACGCTGTGCGCGTTACTCGATACGCTCGACTCCGCGTCGCTGGCCGCCAATCGCCGCCTCACGGTGCCTTTCATCCGCCAGGTGATCGAAGAGCGGATTGCCCCTCGCTAATCTGGTTTTCTGCAAGAGACCTGTCATTTCGATGACGGGCGCCGAGTCCGGGGAGTCCTCTCGAAAACGCCGTGAATACGTCGGTGTAGGCACCAACGAAAAAGTCCGACGGTCTTGAAAGGACTTCCCGAACCCGACGCCGCAAGCGCGATGCATCCGCGGGACACCACGCCGGCGGAGCATCATCGGGCGAGCTGCAACGCGAGTTGCGCCACTCGCTTGCCAAGCACTTGCGCCAGCGTCCTCTCCTCTTCAGTGAGCGCCGCCTCTTTCGCATTGCCCGCGACGTGGCTGGCGCCATACGGAGTGCCACCGCTCCTCGTGTTCACCAGCGCTGCTTCCGTGTAAGGAATCCCCACGAGGTACATGCCGTGGTGAAGCAGCGGCAGCATCATCGAAATCAGCGTGGTCTCCTGCCCGCCGTGCATCGTCTGCGTTGATGTGAACACGCCGGCCGGCTTCCCGGCGAGCGCACCCCCGAGCCATAACGAGCCGGTGCCGTCGAGAAAGTGCTTGAGCGGCGCCGCCATGTTGCCGAAGCGAGTGGGGCTGCCAAGCACGAGACCGGTGCAGGTCTCGAGATCCGCGAGCGTGGCATACGCCGCGCCCTGGTCCGGAACCGTCGGTGCGGCTGCCTCGCTCACCGGGGAGACGGCCGGGACCGTCCGCAATCGCGCGCGGGCACCCGCAGCTTCGACGCCGCGGCAGACGTGGCGCGCGAGCTCGGCGGTGGCACCTTTGCGCGAATAATACAAAACGAGAATATCGCTCACCTTGCTCATCCTCGGGTCGATGTGTATTTGCAACACGGGCGCTCGCGATTCGACACAAGTCTGAACCGTGCCATCGCTTGACGCATCTGGACCTGCTTGTTAGCGTTCAGATGACCTCGATTGTCGCATTCTCATAACTAGAACCATGCGCAGGTCTCTTGCAGGGCGCCGCGCCACTCTTATCGCGGCCGTGCTCGTCATGGCACTCGGCGGCTGTGCCGGCGCGCCCGTGCAGCAAATGAGCGATGCGCGGCAGGCAATCAGCGCGGCGCGGGCGGCCGGCGCTGCCGAGCGTGCCCCGGAACCGCTGGCCAGCGCGACGGAACTGTTGGCGAGTGCGGAGCAGGCGCTGCAGCGCCACGACTACCGTACCGCGCGCCACAAAGCCGAAGAAGCTCACACGCGCGCCATTGAGGCGCTCACTCTGGCCTCGAAATCGACCCCTCCCTGATTCGTTCGTGAGCGCGCCGAGAGTCTGCAGACGTTTCTTCGTCTCCGGGCGCGTGCAGGGGGTCTTCTATCGGGCTACGATCGCCCGGGCAGCGCGCGAACTTGCGATTGTCGGATACGCTCGCAACCTCTCCGACGGGCGCGTCGAGGTCCTGGCTTGTGGCGCAATTGCAGCGCTCGATGCGTTGATGCGAGCGTTGTGGGCAGGGTCCAGCGCCTCCAAGGTGATCGACGTCAGTTTCGAGGTGGTGGCGGAGCCGCCGGACCTGGGAGGGTTCGCGAGCCGCTGATCCCCAGGCGCGCGTCTAGCTGCGCCACCTCGAGGTCCAGCGCCCGATTACCATGTCAGGATACTCGCGCCGTCCCACGCTGCCGTTGTAACGCGCCAGCGCTTTGCGGACGTCGCGCTTCTCGCGGTCGTAGTAGTACTTCAGGATGGCACAGCCCATGCGGATGTTGGACTGGACGTCCATCAGTTGATGGCGCCTCATGCCGAGCTGCTCCGGCCAGAACGGCATGACCTGCATCAACCCCTGTGCGCCCGCGGACGAGACCGCCCAGCGGTTGAAGCTGCTTTCGACGTCCATCACCGCCAGCACCAGCTCCGCGGGCAATTGGGCGACCCGCGATTCACAGTAAGTGTGCTTAAGGATCGCGACTCGTTCGGCATGGTCGTTCACGTAACGTCGCAGGCGCGGCTCCATGAGCTTGTACCAGACTTCCGCGTCATACTTGTCGCTGAAGCATTCGCCGGCTGAGATCGCCGTCGCGATGACTTGCTTGAGCTCGGGATCGAGTTGACGATCGGCGCTGGCGGTGGGGCACGCAAGCATTCCGAGCAGCGTGAACGCCGCACAAGTCGCCTGCGCGGCACGGTCAGTTTGCTTGGATGCGATCACGCAGGAAGGTCGCCGCGGCAGACAACGGGAAATCGCTCGATTCGCTGGCGCGTCGATGCCGGTATTCGAGCGTGCCGGCATCGAGTCCGCGCTCGCCCAGCACCACCCGATGTGGAATTCCCATGAGCTCCGCGTCGGCGAATTTCACTCCGGGGCGCGCGTCACGGTCGTCGTACAGCACCTCGATGCCCGCGTCGCCGAGTTCCTGGTACAGTCGTTCTCCGGCTTCGCGCACTCGCGCCGATTTCTGCAGATTGATCGCAACCAGAACCACCTGGAAGGGTGCGATCGGCCCCGGCCAGATGATTCCACGCTCGTCGTGATTCTGCTCGATGGCCGCGGCGACGACGCGCGTGACACCGATGCCATAGCAACCCATCGCCATGGATACGTCGCGACCCTGTTCGTCGACCACGCGCGCATTCATGGCGTCACTGTACTTGCGGCCGAGCTGAAAGATGTGACCGACTTCGATTCCCCGCGCGATGTTGAGCCGGCCGCGGCCGCTCGGGCTCGGATCGCCGGCCACGGCGTTGCGCATGTCGGCGGTCAACGGCTCGGCCAGATCGCGGCCCCAGTTCACCCCGGTGAGATGCATGTCGCGCTCGTTGGCACCACAAACGAAATTCGCGACCTGTGCCGCGCTGAGATCGGCATACACACGGCACTTGAGGTCAACCGGTCCGACGAACCCGGGCTCGCAGCCGGCGGCTTGCGCTACGCGCTCCGCAGACGCCATGCGCAATGGGCTGCCGATTCCGGCAAGCTTCTGCGCCTTGACGGCATTCAGCTCGTGATCGCCGCGCACGACGCAGGCCACGACATCGCCTTCGCTGCCTTCGACCAGCAGTGTCTTGAGACACTGCGCGGGCGCGATTTTCAGCAAGGAGCTGACCTCCGCGATCGTGCGCGCTCCGGGCGTGGCCACGCGCTTCAGCACCTGCACTGCGGGAGGGCGTGGTTCAGGCGGCGGCAGTGCGGCGGCCATTTCAAGATTGGCCGCATACTCGTCGCTGTCGGAGAACGCAATGGCATCCTCGCCGGAATCTGCCAGCACATGGAACTCCTGCGAGGTGCTGCCACCGATGCTGCCGGTATCAGCCTGTACCGCGCGAAACTTGAGTTGCATGCGCGTGAAGATGCGCGTGTAGGCCTCGTACATCGCACGATAGCCCTCGGCCAGCGAAGCGTCGTCGAGATGGAAGCTGTAAGCGTCCTTCATCAGGAACTCGCGTGCCCTCATCACGCCGAAGCGTGGCCGAATCTCGTCGCGGAACTTGACCTGGATCTGGTAGAAGTTCACCGGCAGCTGCCGGTAGCTGCGCAGCTCGCGGCGCGCGATGTCGGTGATGACTTCCTCGTGTGTCGGCCCGTAGCAATAGGAGCGCTCGTGGCGATCGACCATGCGCAGAAGCTCTGGGCCGAATTGTTCCCAACGCCCCGATTCCTGCCACAGCTCGGCCGGCTGCACCGTCGGCATCCACAGCTCGAGCGCGCCGGCGCGATCCATTTCTTCACGGATGATGCGCTCCACCTTGCGCAAGACTTTGAGACCGAGCGGCATCCACGTGTACAGGCCGGCGGCGAGACGGCGGATCAGTCCGGCGCGCAGCATGAGCTGATGGCTCACGATCTCGGCCTCGGCGGGAATCTCCTTGAGCGTGGTGATGGGAAGCGCTGACAGTCGCATCGCGGATGCACTTTGGCGCCGTGCGCGGCGCAGCTTTTGGATGCGCTTATCTTATATTGTGCGGCGATCCCCGGGGGACCTATGATGCGCGCGCCTATGGAAGAGCCCGCCTCGCGTGCGCCGGTCCGTCGCGGCGTTTACCTGCTGCCCAACCTGATCACCACCGGGGCACTGTTCGCCGGTTTTTACGCCATCGTGGCCGCGATCGACGGCAACTTTGAGCGCGCGGGCGTCGCCGTGTTCGTTGCCATGGTCTTCGACGGGCTTGACGGACGCGTCGCACGCTGGACCAGCACCGAGAGCGCGTTTGGCAAGGAGTACGACAGCCTCTCCGACATGGTGTCTTTCGGGCTGGCACCGGCGATAGTGACCTATCAGTGGGGCGTGGCGCGGATCACCGAGTACGGCGTCGTCTGGGGCCGCACTGGCTGGCTGGCGGCGATTTTCTTTGCCATCGCCGCGGCGCTCAGGCTGGCGCGCTTCAACACGCGTGCGGCATCGGCAGACAAGCGATTCTTCGAAGGGCTGCCCAGTCCGTCGGCAGCGGCCCTGGTTGCGGCATTCGTGTGGTTCTCGAGCGAATGGCGCGAGCCGGGACTTGTGGGACTGGTCGTCGCGTTCGCGGTGACTGCGCTCGCCGGCGCGCTGATGGTGAGCCGCTTCAGTTACTACAGCTTCAAGGAGATCAACCTCGGCGGGCGAGTCCCGTTCGCTTACATCGTGCTCGTGCCACTCACCTTCGTGCTGATCGCGATCGAGCCGTCGGTCGTGCTGTTCATCCTGTTCGGCCTGTACGCGCTGTCGGCGCCGGCCTGGTGGGTGATTCACCGCTTGCGGCGCCGACCGCGCACTGTCGGCGCACCCAAGTCGGATCCGGGGCAAGAGCTGTGAGCGCCTCGCACGCTGATCACCTGGCGCAACTCGGTGTGCACGTCTACGCGCTCCGCGCAAGTCCGGAAGCGCAGCCGACGACCACCAGGCCGGATGCCTCGACCGCGTCGTTTGGCGGCGCGACGGAGGTCGCCCTCATGGATTGGGAGACGCTCCGGCGCCAGGTCGCTGGCTGCACGCGCTGCGGATTGCATACCACGCGTACACAAACCGTGTTCGGGGTGGGCAACGAGCACGCTGAGTGGCTGGTCATCGGCGAGGCGCCGGGTGCGGACGAGGATGCGCAGGGCGAGCCCTTCGTTGGACGAGCGGGTCAGCTGCTCAACAACATGTTGAAGGCGATCGGGCTCGAACGGTCACAGGTGTACATCGCCAATATCCTCAAGTGCAGGCCGCCCAACAACCGCGAACCGCGGCCCGAGGAGGCGACGCACTGTGCGCCATACCTGGAGCGCCAGGTCGAGCTCATCACTCCGCGCATCATCCTGGCGGTGGGTCGGATCGCGGCGCAGAACCTGCTCCAGACCGATACGCCGATCGGCCGTATGCGTGGGCGCGTCTATCACTATGGACCGCGTGCCGTTCCGGTCGTCGTGACTTATCACCCGGCTTACCTGCTGCGTTCGCCCGGTGAGAAGCGCAAGGCCTGGTCGGATCTGCAGTTCGCCCAGGACGTACTCGCCCGTGGCCACGGTTAGAAGCGAAGTAGCGCTGCCGGAGATCGCCATCCGGCCGATGCACGAACAGGAGGTGCCCGCGGTCGTGGCGCTCGAGCGCGAGGCGTATCTCTTTCCTTGGACCGAGGGCATCTTCCGCGATTGTCTGCGGGTCGGCTATCTGTGCCGCGTGATCGATCTCGAGGGAACTGTCGTCGGCTTCGGCATCATGTCCTGCGGCGCGGGCGAGGCACACGTGCTCAACATCTGCGTTCGCCCCGATCTGCGCTGCCGCGGGATCGGACGGCGCATGCTCGATTACCTGCTCGATCGTGGCTACGACGCCGGAATGCTCGAGGCCTTTCTGGAAGTGCGACCGTCGAATGTCGCGGCGATCCGACTGTATCAATCCGCCGGTTTCGAACAGGTCGGCATTCGCCGCGGCTATTACCAAGCTGTTGGAGGGCGAGAGGACGCGGTGGTGCTCAAGCTCGACCTGGCGGCTCGCGCGAGCGCGCATCTACGATGAGGATGGTGCCCGATGACATCGCGCGCCGGCGCACGTTCGCGATCATCTCTCACCCCGATGCCGGCAAGACGACGCTGACCGAAAAGCTGCTGCTTTTTGGCGGCGCCATTCAGATGGCTGGAACGGTGAAGGGCCGTAAGGCGGCGCGCCACGCTACCTCGGACTGGATGCGGCTCGAGCAGCAGCGCGGCATCTCGGTCACTTCCTCGGTGATGCAGTTCCCATACCGCGGCCGCATCGTCAATCTGCTCGATACGCCGGGGCACGAGGACTTCTCCGAGGACACTTACCGCACGCTGACCGCGGTCGACTCCGCGCTCATGGTCATCGACTGCGCCAAGGGCGTCGAGGACCGCACCATCAAGCTGATGGAGGTCTGTCGCCTACGCGAAACGCCGATCATGACGTTCATCAACAAGCTGGATCGCGACGGGCGGGAGCCAATCGGGCTACTGGACGAGGTCGAGCGGGTGTTGAAGATCGCCTGCGCACCCGTTACGTGGCCGATCGGGATGGGCCGCGACCTCAAGGGCATCTATCACCTGCTCGAGGACCGCATCTACGTCTACACGGCCGCCGGGCGCGGTCGCGCCGGAACCAACGTCACCATCGATCACATCGGCAGCCCCGCCGCGCTGGAGTTCCTCGGCGAATCGGCGCGTGCGTTGCACGAGGAAATCGAGCTGGTGCGCGGTGCGACGCCACGGTTGGACCAGGAGGCGTATCTCGCCGGTAGACAGACACCGGTGTTCTTTGGCTCGGCCATCAACAATTTCGGTGTCGAGGAGCTGTTGGCGTCGTTCGTCGAGCGCGCGCCCGGACCGCTGCCCCGTGCGACCAGCGGACGCCGGGTTCAGCCGGACGAACCGGAACTTACGGGATTCGTTTTCAAGATCCAGGCAAACATGGATCCGGGCCACCGCGACCGGATTGCATTCGTGCGGCTGTGCTCGGGCCGCTACACCCGTGGCATGCGGATGTATCACGTCCGGCTCGACAAGGATTTCAAGGTCGGTGATGCGCTGACCTTCATGGCCGCCGATCGCACGCAGGCCGAGGAGGCCTGCGCGGGCGACATCCTCGGGCTTCACAACCACGGTACGATCAACATCGGCGACACCTTCACGGAGGGAGAGAAGCTCACGTTCACGGGCATTCCCAACTTTGCGCCGGAGATGTTCCGCCGTGCGGTGCTGCGCGACCCCCTGCGCATGAAGGCGCTGCAGAAGGGCCTCTCGCAGCTGTGCGAGGAGGGCGCGACTCAGCTTTTCAAGCCGCTGCGCAGCAATGACCTGATTCTTGGCGCCGTCGGCCCGCTGCAATTCGAGGTCGTCGCATTCCGGTTGCAGGACGAGTATGGGGTGCAATGCACGTTCGAGAACGTCAACGTGGTCACGGCACGCTGGATCGACTGCGCCGATCCGCGCCGTCTCGGCGAGCTCAAGACCAAGGCGTACGAGAATCTGGCGCTGGATCACGCCGGAGCGCTCGTCTACCTTGCGCCGACGCGCGTCAACCTGGCGCTGACGCTCGAGCGCTGGCCGGACGTGAATTTCCGTACCACGCGCGAGCACCTGGCGATGGCGGCATGAAGTGGTTCGCAGTTGAGAGTTGACGGTTGACAGAAGGAGGCGCGCAGCAAGAATCCTGTTGCCAACTGCCAACTGCCAACTGCCAACTGCCAACTGCCAACTGCCAACTGCCAACTGCCAACTGATCCAGCGTCAACATGAGCGTGCGATCGACCTTTTTGCGGCGCCCCGTGCTCTCTTGGGCCCTCTACGACTGGGCCAACTCGGCCTTCGCCACGACCGTGATGGCCGGGTTCTTTCCGCTCTTCTTCAAGCAGTACTGGAGCGCGGGCGCCGAGGCGACCGTGAGTACGTTCTGGCTCGGGATGGGAAATGGCGTGGCAAGCGGCGTTGTCGCGCTCCTGGCGCCATTTCTCGGCGCAGTCGCCGATCGTGGTGGCACGCGCGTCAAGCTGCTGCTGCTGTTCACCGTGCTCGGTGTCGCGATGACTGCGGGTTTCTACTGGGTGGAGCGCGGTGATTGGCCGACGGCCCTGCTGTTCTATGCGCTGGCAATGGTCGGTTTCTCGGGTGGCATCACGTTCCTGGATTCTTTGCTGCTCGATGTGGCGGACGAGCCCGAGTTCGATCGCGTGTCGGCCTACGGTTATGCGCTGGGTTATCTGGGCGGCGGCCTGTTGTTCCTCGTCAATGTCATGATGTATTCGCAGCCGGCGCTGTTCGGCCTCGCCGATGGGGCACAGGCCATACGCGTCGCATTCGTGATGGTGGCGGTCTGGTGGGCTGTCTTCACCGTTCCACTCATGCTGTTCGTGCGTGAGCGCGGACCCGCGACGCGGCTGCGACCGATGGCTGCCCTGCGCGCCGGGTGGCGCGAGCTGTGGAACACGGTCGCGGACTTACGCAACTATCGCGTGCTGGTGCTCTTCCTGATCGCCTACTGGCTCTACATCGACGGCGTCAATACCGTGATCAAGATGGCGGTCGACTACGGTCTGGCGCTCGGCTTCGAGGCCAAGAGCCTGATCACCGCCCTGCTGATCACGCAGTTCGTCGGATTTCCGGCGGCGCTGGCCTTTGGCTGGATCGGGGACCGGCTTGGCGCGCGCGCCGGAATCATGATCGCGATCGTCATTTACCTGGGGACGACGCTGTGGGCGTATTTTATTGACAACGTCGCCGAGTTCTTCGCGCTCGCGATCATCGTCGGTCTGGTGCAAGGCGGCATTCAGAGCTTGAGCCGATCCTTCTATGGCCGGCTCGTACCGCCCAAGAAATCCGGCGAGTTTTTCGGATTCTTCAACATGATGGGCAAGTTCGCCGCGGTCTTCGGTCCCGTGCTGACCGGTTGGGTCGCTCTGAGTTCCGGCAGCTCGCGGCTCGCGATCCTGTCGCTTGCGATTCTGTTCGTGGCGGGAGGCGTGATGCTCTGGTTCGTCAGGGAGCCGGCAACCAGCTCGCTGGATCGAGGTGGTAGTAGCGGCTGAGCTCGCTATAGAGTTCCGGGTGCTGACCGCGGAGCTCGGCTGGCTGTTCGAAGAAGGCTTCCGTCGCTACCGCGAAGAACTCGCCCGGATCTTCAGCTCCGTAGGCGTCGAGCAGTGTCGGTTCACCGCGCGCAGCCGCCTCACGCAGATTCTCGAACTCGGCGCTCATCACTTCGGACCAGCGCTCGTAATGCTCCGCGTCTTCGAGCAAGGGCGCGCCGTTAACGCCGCCATCCTCGGCATCGAGGTAGTGCGCGAACTCGTGGTAGACCACGTTGAATCCGTCGCCCCTCGATTCAGCGCCGGCCTGCACGTCGTCCCAGGACAGGATCACCCGATGCGTGTCCCAGGTCTGACCCGTGCTCACGCTTTCTTGATGGTGGACGACACCCGCCTCGTCGTGATGGGTCTCGGGCGCTATGAATGCCGCGGGATAGACCAGTACCGAGAACAGCTCGTCGTACAGGCGCGCCGAGCGGTTCACCACCAGCAGGCACGCCTGCGCGGCAATCGCCAATTTCATCTCGTGCGTGACGGTGAGCCGCTGACAGCCGACGAAATCCTTCTCGGCGACGAATTGCTGCACGAGTCCGTCGAGGCGTGTGCGCAATTCAGCGGGAAGCCGCTGATACAGCGGCATGGATCGCTCGATGTGGGTGCGCCACGATTCGGGCAGCGGACGCGCACGAATCTGTCGACGGCGATAGGCGCGCCAGATCGGTCGCCCGATCAGCGCCGCGACGACGCCGAGAGCAAGAAAGAAAACGACAATCGCGGCCAAGTGCTTCTTGGGTGACGAAGCGCCCCGACCTCTTCGTTCCCTTTACGCCTTCTTCAACTTCTCGACCAGATCGACGTACGCCTGCATCGCCTTGTCGGCGCCCGTGCCCTTCTTCGTCGCCCACGCATCGAATTTCGCGCGGCCCGTGAGATCGAGAAATCCGGGCCGGCTGCCTTTGACGTCACCCTCGGTCGATTGCTTGTACAGCGCGTACAATTCGAGCAGCTTTTCGCTCGATGGCCGTGTCTTGAGTTTCTGTACTTCCTGAGCAGCGGTCGCAAATCGCGTCTTGAGATCTGACATGGCGGTGCTCCTGCTGAGGAGCGGCAGTATGCCACACGACCTCGCCGACTAGACTGGATGTGGCGCGGGTCGGAAGGCGCGCACGCGCCGCATCAGCTCAGCGAGCGCCGCCGCACTCGCCGCCTCGCCGTAACGCAGATCCAGATAGAGGCTGGTAATCGCGTCGATCTCTGCCGCGAGGTCGGGACGCGAGCTGCGCACGCGTGAGGCGAAGTCGAGCGGCCCCTCAAACGCGCGTCGCAGCAGTCCGTGCCGTTCCAGCCGGCGGCAGAAGCGCTCGTAACTGCGCTGCGCGGGATCCAACCCATGGAAACGCAGCTCGCTCGCGAGCTGAATGCCGAGCAGGGCGAGCGCGAGCGCGCTGCCCGCGGCTAGCAGCATTCCCAGGGCACGCCAGTCCGGATGCGAAATGCCGAACCACTCCAGCAACCGCTCTTGTGAGCGGGTATTGAACTCGAGCACGCGTTCGCGCCACAGTGTGTTCGCCGCGTCCCAGGCAAAGCGCAGGTTTCTCAACCAGGCGTACTGGCGCATCAGGCGGTCGGCCACAGGTTCATTAGCAGCGACCGCGTCCATCACCCCGCGTTCAATCCGTTCCGGCGCCACGGCTGCTGTGGGATCGACACGGATCCACCCACGGCCGCGGAGCCACACTTCGCTCCAGGCATGGGCGTCGGACTGGCGCACGATGTAGTAGTCAGCCAACCGATTGAGCTCTCCACCCTGGTAGCCCGTGACCACCCGCGCGGGAATGCCGGCGGCACGCATCAGGCTCGTGAATGCCGAGGCGTAATGGCCACAGAAGCCGCTGCGCGTATTGAAGAGGAAGTCATCCACGGAGTCGTAGTCGAGCTGCGACGGCGTGAGCGTGTAGACGAACTCCTGTTCCCGGAACATCGCCAGCACGTCGTTGATGTATGCGAGATCGTCGGCGGCCACTGCGCGCATCTGCTGTGCTAGCGCGAAGCTGCGTGGATTGCTGTCTTGCGGAAGCCGCGTATCACGGCGCAACAGGGTGAGGCTGAGTTCGGTTCCGGCGACGTACTGGGGATGCGAGCGTACGCGCACGGTCACCGGATCATCGATCGGCGCCGCCGAGAGCAGCTGATAATCGTAGGTCTGGAACAGCTGTCGCTCGGGCCAGCTCGCGGGAAGATCGAGCGCAAACACCCAGTTGCGGCCGGTCGGCTCGAGCATGAGGCTGTAGTCGTAGCCGTGACCCCTCAGGTCCGCGGGCTGCAGCGGATGAAACACGCCGCGGATTCGCCGCCAGGTGTAGCCGTCAAAATCGTGCAGGACCGGGCCGCGCCAATAGCGCTGTGCGGGTGGCGGCACCGCGCCCTCGAAACGCACCCGGAACGCGACCTCGCTGGTCAAACTGAGCTCGGTGATGTCGCCGGGACTCATTTCGTCGCTCAAGCCCGTGACCGCGCGCTCGGCGCTCGGCAGGCTCCAGAACGGACCCGGAACGCGCGGAAACAGCAGGAAGAGGAGCAGCATCAACGGCGTCGCCTGAAGCAGAACTCGTGCGCTCAGGCGCATGGCGGCGCGCGGTGCGAGTGTTCCAGACTCCTCGTCAACCCTGAGCAGCGTGGCTGTGACGATCCACACCACAACCGCCACGAGCGGGAGACGCCACAGTTGCTGGTCGTACAGGAACGACGCCAGCACCAGGAAGTAGGCGATCAGCAGCAGTATCCGGTGGTCGCGCGTGGCGCGCGTCTCGAGCAGTTTCAGTCCCGCCATCAGCGCCAGCATCGCCGTTCCGGCATCGATGCCGTTGATGGTGCGAAAGCTCACCAGCACGGCGATGAGTATCAGGATGACCGCAACGGTGCGGAGAGTTCGCGGCGGCAGCCGGGCGCGACGGACCCCGAGCAGCGCGCGCCATGTGGCCAGTACGCCGAATGCGCCGAGAACCCAGGCTGGAAGATGATCGACGTGCAGGGCGACGGCGAGCGCCAGGCTGGCCAGCGTCCACGCGGCCGGCGCCAGCAGGGGCGCATGTGAGTCAACGCGCAACACGAACCGGGTCCGGATCGCACAGGGCAAGCGCTGTGAGGCATCGACGCCGTTGGGCCGCGCCGGTCGCAGGGGCGAGGTGAGCGCCCGGCAAGCTCAATCCAAACGCCCGTGCCTGATGCTCGGCATCGACGATCCAACGCGCGATCTGCGACAGGCGGCGCTCCAGGTCGCTTCCCTCAACCTGCTCGAGCTCGAACATCAGCGGCGCTCCGCTCGCGCCCGCGTGTTCCTTGACGAGCAAAGGCGCGCCACGCGCAAGCGCCTTCCAGGCGATGTGCTTCGGCGAGTCGCCAGGGTGGTAGCTGCGGAACCCGCGAAAGTCGTCCTCGCCACGCCGCTGCGCTTCGAGCCCCGCGTGGTCGGGGCCGATGCTCGCTGGCGGGCGTTGCGAGCCGTGGGCGCGCGGATAGACGACCGCTTCGAGCGGCAGATAAAACCAGCTCCAGGCGCGAAACAGACCGAATGGAAAGCGCGTGCTGACGAGCAGGCGCTCAGGGCGCAACACGCCCCGCGTCGTCGTGGGCAAGTGAATCGTCGCCAGCCCGCGTCCGCGTGCTTCGAGCGTGTCCAACCCGGCCGACTCGGCGTCGCACTCGAACTGCAAGCCATGGCGCGGCACAGCCGTGGGATTTTCGCAGCCGACAGTGAGCGCAAGTCGATCGCCCGCAAACACCTCGCTCGCCCGCACGCCGGAGATCACGATGCCTTGCAGATTTCGATGACAGTGATGCATCGCGACCAGGCCCACGCCCGTCAGCAGAAACGTCAGCGCGAGCCCAAGACTATTGTTGTAGTTCATCGAGCCGACCAGCATGGTGAAGACGGTCAGCGCATACAGAAATCCAAAGGGCGTCGGCAGGATGTAGATGCGGCGGCGATCGAGCGTGAATGGCAGCGCGTCCGCGCCTTGCCGCCGGCGCGCCCAGTGGCGGGCGCGTTCGGCAAGCGCGGCGCGCACGCGGGTGAGCGGCATCAGGGAATCGGCACGCTTTCGATGATGCGCCGGCCGAGGGTGAGAGGCGCGGACGGCGTCGCTTCGCCCGCGGTGCGCAGACGATGACCGACAACCGCGGGCAGAACTGCCTGCACGTCTTCGGGCACGACGCTTGACCGTCCCTCGAGCAGCGCCCAGCTCTGGCTGGCGCGCAACAGGCCGATCGCCGCGCGTGGCGACAGACCGCAGGCGAAGCGGCCGCTCGCGCGCGTGAACGAGACCAGGGCCTGCACGTAGTCGAGCAGCGCCGGTGCCGCGTGCATCGCGGTCACGTTCGCCTGCAACAGTCCGAGATCGGATGTCGTGAGGACGTGGTTGAGCGTCGCCAGTAGTGCGCGCCGATCCTGGCCCATCAGCAGCTGGCGTTCGTGCGCCGAGTCAGGGTAACCAAGCTCGATGCGCATCAGGAAGCGGTCGAGCTGCGACTCGGGCAGCGGAAACGTGCCGACCTGGTCGATAGGGTTCTGCGTCGCCACGACGAAAAAGGGCTCGGGCAGGGGATAACTGCGGCCGTCGACGGTGACCTGCTGTTCCTCCATGGCCTCGAGCAGCGCGCTCTGCGCTTTCGGAGTCGCGCGGTTGACCTCGTCGGCTAGCACGAGCTGCGCGAAAATCGGCCCGTGCTGAAACTCAAAGCGGTTGGCGGCACGGTCGAATATCGACACGCCGATGATATCCGCGGGCAGCAAGTCGCTGGTGAATTGCACGCGCTGGTACGACAGTCCAAGCGTCTGCGCGAGCGCGTGGGCAAGCGTGGTTTTGCCGACGCCCGGGATATCCTCGATGAGCAGGTGTCCGCGCGCCAGCAGGCAGGCGAGGCAGAGGCGGATCTCCGCGTCCTTGCCGAGAATCACCTGGTTCACCTGCTCGAGCCCCTGCGTCAGCCGCTCGCGCAAGCGCGAGGACTGTTCCGCGTTCGACGTTGATGCCTGCAGCATCGGACCACCTCTGCTAACGGCAGCGCGACCGTCGCCGCGTTGCCCGTTCAGTTCAGCTTCTCAAGCCTCGCGATCTGCGTCTCGAGCTGTTCGAGTTCGCGGCTCAAGCCAGCGACCCGTTCGCGCATGTTCTCCGTCACATCGGCTGGAGCATTGCGCAGGAATTCCGGATTTGCGAGACGCCCTTGGGCGCCGGCAAGTTCCTTCTGCACCCGCTCGCGCGCCTTGGCGAGCCGGGCGCGTTCCGCGCCGAGGTTCTCCTTCAGCCCGCGGAGCGGCACGTAGAGCTCGATGTTGTCGAGCAGCGCCGTCGCGGAGGTCTCGACCTCACACCCACGGTCGAATTCCTTCAGCTCTGCGTTGGCCAGCCGATCGAAGTACGCACCGTTGGCCGCGATCTGGTCGAGCTGCGTGGGCGTGGCGTTGCGCACGTATACGCTTGCGAGGCGTTTGGCGGGCGAAATGTCATTCTCGCCGCGAATGTTCCGCAGTTTGACGATGAGGCCCCGGATCAGCTCGACTTCCTGCTCGCCCGCCGGATCGACGCCGAAGTCCGTGGCTTGCGGAAACGGGGCCAGCATGATCGTCGGGCCCGCGCGGCCGGCGAGGGGTGCCACCTTGAGCCAGATCTCCTCCGTGATGAAGGGCATCACCGGGTGCAGGAGCCTGAGCAGTGCCTCGAGCACTTCGAGCAGTGTGCGGCGGGTGCCGCGGCGTTGCGCCTCGCTGGCCGAGGGTGACTGCAGCACGGGCTTGCTCAGCTCCAGGTACCAGTCGCAAAACTCGTACCAGGTGAACTCGTAGAGCGCGGTGGCGGCCAGGTCGAAGCGATACGCGGCGAATGCCCCGCGGCACGCGGCGATCGCGTGGTGCAGCCGGGCCCGGATCCAGCGGTCCGCGGCGACGTATTCGCACGCGGCATCGCGGCCCACGTCGTGATTGTCGGTCGCCATGATCACGTAGCGCGCGGCATTCCAGATCTTGTTGCAGAAGTTGCGATAGCCATCGACGCGCCCGAGATCGAAGCGAATGTCGCGGCCGAGCGTGGCCAGCGC
>Ga0180094_1000017_pt1 | contig 41175 bp, 40 predicted proteins | sample EasRivT47_16_1Da_FD_121786 | JGI IMG/M metagenome (GOLD analysis project Ga0180094, IMG submission 121786) | Soil microbial communities from meander-bound floodplain in the East River, Colorado, USA - East River metaG ERMLIBT47_16_1Da | ecosystem: Environmental > Terrestrial > Soil > Floodplain ... | reverse complement strand
GCAGGTGACCTCTTTAGGCGAGCGTGAACTCATCATTGACTATCTGGCTGACAAGGAAGCGGATTACAAGGTGCCAGTCACCATGGTCGCGGCGGAGCGAGCCGGGGTGGACAGAGAATTTCAGCAATATCGAAGCTCGGGGCTTCGGGTTGCCGCCATGGAGACTAACCCCGTCGCGTTCTATCATGCGGTCCACCGGCTCGGACAGGACCAAACCGGAGCGGGGTGTGTCGCCCTTGTGGATATCGGGGCCGGCCGAATGGATATCAATATTGCGAAGCACGGGACTCTCCGGTTCTCCCGGAGTATCTCGTTGGGCGGGGATGTCCTCACCCAGAGCCTCATGGAGAAATTCGGCGTTGACGTGAGTCAGGCTGAAACCCTGAAGCGCGAGCAAGGGCTATCCGGGAAGGCGAAAGTTCTGGAAGCGCTGGGTCCGGAGGTCGACCGCCTGATCGTTGAAATCCAGCGCTCGGTCGATTACTACCGCGCGCAATCACACGATGGTACCCTCGAGCGAATGTTGTTGGCAGGAGGCACTCCGTTAATGCCGGGGTTCGTCGAGTATATCTCCTCGTTCTTCGACGCGAAAGTCAGCTTATTTAACCCCTTCGAAGGGATGGATTGCGGAACCGTTGGACCGGATCTTGAGCCGGTCGCTCCCAGGTACGCGTCGAGCGTGGGGTTGGCATTACGAGGACGAGCGTGAAGAACACGATCAACCTGCTCGACGAATTGCTGCGAGGCAGCAAGCCCCAAACCGGCAAATGGGTCCTGCTCGCCGCTGTCGGCCTGGGGATTCTCGTGCCGTTCCTTGTCTGGGGCATCCAGGTTTGGGCTGCCGGACGTCTCGATCCGCAAATCGTCCAGATGAAATCCACTCGTGACCAACTTGCGCTTGAGGTGGCGGGGCTCAAGCAGGGCCTCCAAGAGAACGACGCGGGGCAGGCGCGGCTGACGGCAGAGCGAATCCAGAACGTGGGCATTCCCTGGTCGGAGATCCTGCGCGAATTAAGCCTCGTTGTTCCAGAGGGCGTGTGGCTGACACAGTTCGAAGAGATCGCCCCGCAGGAGAACTCGACAGATGTTGCCGTTCGAATCCAGGGAGTTGCGACCTCTCAGGGAGGCGTGGCCGAGCTGCTCGTACACCTCGAAACAGCGCGGCACCTGTCCCAGCCGCAACTCGCCTATTCTCAACGAGACAGTGGTGTGTCCGGTCGCCTGAGATTTGAGGTGCACTGCGTGATCGCGCGGGCCACGTTCTTCGACCAACCCCCCCAGGAACGTGGGTAAATGGAATGGCCGTGGCTCATCCGAGTCTCCTCATGGCGCCCCAGTCGCCGCGAGCAGTTGGTGGCGGCCATGACAGTTGCGGCCGGCATCGTGTTCTTGGGGTTGCTGCTCGATGTCCCATCGGTCAAACGGGTCAAGATACTTGAAACCGAACGCCGCGCCTTGGAAGGAGAGATCTCGACGCTGCAAAACGAGCTCAATCAGTTCAGTGGCCAAGGCGCTGCGGCGACCTCGGCTGACTCTCATGGGGATCCAGTGCGCGAGGACATGCGGCTCTCCGCCCTTCTGAGCGATCTGGCGGCGCTCGCTGATCGGAACGGTGTCGAGTTTATCGCGGTCCGACCAATAGCCGTCACCGGACGAACTGGCGCTCTGGAGGTCGAACTGAATGCTCCCTTCCGAGTGCTTGGCGCCTATCTCAACGTTCTGGAGCAGTCCCCGTGGAGCCTGACCATTGCAAACCTTCACCTCGGGCAAAGCTCGGAACATGCCACGCTGGTCTCAGCCCGTTTTACGGTGACGAGTCCCACGGTTCTTCTGGGATTGGCGATCACTCCATCCGAAAGCCAGGACGGCCAATGAGGGTCGGGCTCGAGAGAAAGCGCTTGGGTTGGGCCATTCTGGTGGCCACCCTGATCGGGGCCACAACGTCTGCTCCGGCATTCCCTGACGAGGTGCTCAGGACTCCTCGGTCGAACGATGACTTTCAGAAGTGGGGAAAAGATCCGTTCCTTCATCCCCCCGATCCTTCATCTGTTGAGGGTGAGTCCTCAGCGTCATTAGTGGAATTACGAGGCGTGATTTCTGGGCCAAGTGGAGTGGTCGCGATTCTCAACCATCACATCGTGCGGGTTGGGGATCGCGTCAACGGAGAGATCGTTGCCGACATTACCCCGAATGCCATTGTGCTGAGACGGGGAGAGCAGGTGCGTCGGGTTGTCATTCGTTCATTCGCCCTCCCGTAAGGAGAGAAGGTAATGGCGCAGCGAGGGTGGTGGGTTGTCTTCTGGTTAGGGCTGAGCACCGCCGTATGGGCCATCCCGGTTGGGGCGCAGGATCAAGGACAGATCTCTGTCCAACGAAGCGCTACTGGTGGTCATCGCTATTCGATGGAGTTTCGGGACGCCGAGCTGAAGGATGTGCTGCGGGCGATCGGCCAGGAACGTCGACTGAATCTGGTCATCAGTGATGACGTGGCGGGTAGACTGACCCTCAGTTTTCAAGAAGTGACGCTCTCGGAGGCGCTTGATGCGATCTTAAAGATGGGTAATCTGGCGAAAGTCCAAGACGGGCCCATCACGCGCATCATGAAGTCGCCATTTGCGGATGGCGAAGGGCAGCTCATGACCCGGATGCTGTCGATCCAATTTGCCGTAGCCAAAGATCTGAGCGAATCCATCAAGAACCTATTGAGCAAAAAGGGAAGCGTGACCACCGATTCCCGGACCAACACCTTGATCATCCGTGATCTGCCTGAAAGCATCGAACGAATGGTCCAGGTTGTTCGGCAGTTGGATTCTAAGACGCCTCAGGTCATGATCGAAGCTCGCATTGTCGAGGCCAATACCAACTTCACTCGCGAACTTGGCGTGCAGTGGGGCGGACTCCGAACGACGCAGAGCGGTAATCTCCTCACAACCCTACACGGAGGGGCGACGAAACAGAACTCGACGGACACCGTTGCCCAAGCCCTCACCGGGGGCATCGGCCTCAGCGGTGGCCCGTTTGCGGTCAATCTGCCGGCCAGCGTGGGACCAGGGCACGGCGGATCACTTGGCATCACCTTCGGGAATCTTTCTGATACCCTGCGGTTGGACCTTCAACTGTCCGCCCTGGAGGATAGTGGGAAAGGTAAGATTCTGTCGACTCCCCGAATTCTGACGTTAGACAACAAAGAAGCGAAGATTTCGAGTGGGACGGAAATTCTGGTGCCCACAACGACAATCGTCACCGCTGGAGCGTCGACCGGTGGTGGGAGTGCTGCAGGGCAGACCGGTGTGACCACGATTAACGCCAAGCTTGAGCTGAGCGTGACGCCGCATGTGACGCCGAACGGGGAGATCGTTCTTCACGTCGTCGCAGACAAGAAGGACCCCGACTATTCTCGGGCGGTCTTGGGGATTCCTCCTTTGACGACACGGACGGCTGAAACCGACCTCCTGGCAAAGAACGGAGAGACCGTGGTCATTGGAGGCATCTATACCAAGAGTGAGCAAGTCGCCGAAAGTGGCGTGCCGTTGCTCTCGAGAATCCCCATCCTTGGATGGCTCTTTAAGACCCGGGCGACGGTTGAAAGCCAGAACGAGCTCCTGATATTCATCACCCCGACGATTCATCAGGGGCTGTAAAGGGGGGCGATTCTCTAGAGGGGGCGTAGTGAACTCGTCCGCACTTGATTCCAGGGCCTGAGTTTTCTATCCTCTGGATATGAAACCGTCTCCCGCTCCCCAGTCGCCGATTGTGGTCCTCATGACCTTTTCCTCTTCCGAGGAAGCCAGCCGTATTGCGACAGCGCTCGTCAAGGAGCGTCTTGTTGCCTGCGTGAATCTCATTCCGGCGGTTCGGTCCTTCTTCGTCTGGGACAACGCGCTGCAGGACGCTCAGGAGATCCTGGGGGTCGCGAAAACGACCCTCAGTCAACTTGACGCCGTGGTTTCCCGCGTTAAATCTCTCCATAGCTATTCGGTGCCGGAGGTTATTGGCCTGCCCATTCTGGGGGGAGCTGAAGACTATCTCAAGTGGGTTCTAGGCGAGGTCTCAGAGAAGTGACTTATTTAAATAAGTCAATGTCTTATGTGTATTTTCTTGACAGCCTAGCGACCCTGTGCTAGGCTCTCCAGCGACTTTTTCCAGTGTGCCGTAAAAGTGAGGAGGGCTGCATGGACGACAGGAATCGAGAATCGTATACGGTGATGATCCTGCCGAACCCGACATCAAAGACCTACCGGTTCAGCGTAAGCAGGAAAAGCGTGAAGATCGTTTTCTCGGCAGCTTGCGCGGCCGTGATCTTTTTGCTTGTGTTTGTTGTGCAGTATTTCTATATGGTGGGTAATATCTGGGAACTCACGTCACTCCGGCAGGAAACCGCAGCCCAGAAATCGAAGATCGAGTTCTTTGCCCAGAGCGTCGATGGTCTGAAGCGCCAGGTGGAGCGGCTCAAAGAATTTGACGTTAAGCTTCGCATGATCACCGATCTCAACGTTCCGGCGAACGCGAGCAAGTATCTGGGGGTCGGTGGGGAAACGGATGCTGAAGGTCCGTTACCCGCCTCCGGCGCAGGGCCGGAGGCGGGTAACGGTGGCACGGAAGAGCCGATCGAAGCGCCCGACGTTTCGGGAGTGTCTCCGAGCCATCACGAGGCGCTGCTCCGAAGCTTGGATGAGGATCTCGGTACGCTTCAGGTCGATGTGGTACGGCAGGAACGGAGTTTTCAAGAGTTAACCCAGGCCATCGAACACCGCCGTAACCGATGGGCGTCCACTCCCTCAATCTGGCCCGTGAAGGGATGGATGACGTCTGGATTCGGGCGTCGGATGTCGCCGTTTACGGGTGAACCGGCCATGCACCGTGGTATCGATATTGCGGTACCAGAGAACACGCCGATGGTGGCGTCCGCTAACGGTGTGATCATTCGCGCTGGATGGGATGGCGGGTTGGGGAATGCGATTAAGATCGACCACGGATTCGGTTATGCCACCACGTACGGTCACCTGGCCAAAGTCCATGTTCGGGTAGGCCAGCGTGTCAGACGAGGACAGGTCATCGGCTTGGTTGGAAGCACCGGCTTGAGCACGGGGCCGCATCTGCACTATGAGGTCTTCGTCAATTTGGCCCCAACGAACCCCCTTCGACACATTTTGAATTAGCCCGGTTGTTGCCCTCGATGAACACGGACCCCCAGCGGCCGACTGGCCGCTGGGGGTCCGTATTTTAAGGGATGGCGCCGGTTATGATATAATGACGGCGCCGTAACGAGAAGAGGTATCTATGATCGGTATTATTAGGAAAATCGTTGGAAGCAAAAACGACCGAGAGTTGAAGCGGTTGGCGCCCCTTGTTGACCGAATCAATGCGGTCGAATCCTCGGTCCAATCGTTGCCTGACGAGACCCTCGTCAGCAAGACTCCCGAGTTTCGTGCTCGGATTCAGGTCGGCGAACAGGTGGACGATCTCTTGCCGGAAGCCTTCGCCGTGGTGCGTGAAGCGTCGCGCCGTGTCTTAGGGATGCGCCACTTTGATGTGCAGTTAATCGGCGGGATCGCGCTCCACGAAGGCAAGATCGCCGAGATGAAGACCGGTGAGGGTAAGACCTTGGTGGCGACCCTCCCGGTGTACCTGAATGCGTTGAACGGCCACGGGGTGCATGTTATCACCGTCAACGATTACCTGGCCAAGCGGGACAGCCAATGGATGGGAGAGCTGTATCGATTTCTCGGGCTTACGGTGGGTGTGATCCAGCACGATCTCGATGATGCCGCGCGACAAACAGCGTACGCGAGCGACGTCACGTACGGGACCAATAACGAGTTCGGATTCGACTACCTTCGCGACAACATGAAATTCGACCCGCGCCAATTTGTCCAACGGCCGTTACATTTCGCCATCGTCGACGAAGTGGATAGCATTCTCATTGATGAAGCGCGGACTCCCCTTATTATCTCAGGACCGGCGGAAGACTCTACCGAGCTCTACTACAAAATCAACAAGGCGATTCCCTACCTCAAAGCGGAGACCGATTACACGATTGAAGAGAAGACAAAGACCGCGGCGCTGACTGAAGAAGGGAATGCAAAAGTTGAACGGTTTCTTGGTGTTGAGAATCTGTATGATCTGGGCAATATGTCGCTCGTCCACCATGTCCATCAGGCCCTGAAGGCGCACTCGCTGTATAAGCGGGATGTGGATTACGTGGTCAAGGATGGAGAAGTCCTCATCGTGGACGAGTTTACCGGTCGCCTCATGCCGGGGCGGCGCTGGAGCGACGGATTGCACCAAGCGGTTGAGGCGAAGGAAGGGGTGAAGATCGCGAATGAGAATCAGACGCTGGCCACGATCACCTTCCAGAATTTTTTCCGAATGTACAAGAAGCTGAGCGGGATGACGGGAACCGCCGATACTGAAGCTGCCGAATTTGCCAAGATTTACAACCTTGATGTGATGGTGGTTCCTCCGAATCGTCGGATGATCCGTGAAGATGCCCCCGATGTCGTGTACCGGACTGAGCCGGAGAAGTTTGCCGCAATCGCTGAAGACATCGTGGAGTGTCACCAGAGGGGCCAGCCAGCGTTGGTGGGCACGATCTCAATCGAGAAATCCGAACGGTTGTCGGCTCTGCTCAAGAAACAGGGGATCAAGCACGCGGTTCTCAATGCGAAGTTTCACGAAAAGGAGGCCGAAATCATCGCGCAGGCCGGCCGTAAAGCCGCAGTGACCATTGCCACGAATATGGCCGGCCGCGGGACCGATATTCTCTTGGGGGGCAACCCAGATTTTCTCTTTAAGCAGTGGCTGGCCAGGGAGCCTGCGGTGGCGGACCCCGGCGCCGAGGTCCAGAGGCGTGAAGCCCGGGAGCGGTTTAAGGCCGAGTGTGAGGCCGAGAAGCGAGAGGTGATTGCGTCGGGTGGCCTCCACATCATTGGCACCGAGCGGCACGAGAGCCGACGCATCGATAATCAATTACGCGGGCGGTCGGGACGACAGGGTGATCCTGGGTCGTCCCGGTTCTATCTTTCGCTCGAAGACGATCTCTTGCGGATCTTTGGGGCCGAACGCATTTCCGGCTTGATGCAGCGATTGGGCATGGAGGAAGGGGTCCCCATCGAGCACCGCATGGTCACCCGCGCCATTGAGACCGCCCAGAAGAAGGTCGAGGCTCATAACTTCGATATCCGGAAACAGTTGCTCGAATACGACGATGTGATGAACAAGCAACGGGAAGTGATTTACGAGCAGCGCCGGCAGGTGTTGAGTGGAGCGCCGTTCGTCGACGATATCAACGGGATGATCGAGGACGTGATCGATTCCCTCGTGGCTCAATATTGCGACACGGCTAGCTATGCCGAGGAATGGGACCTGAAAGGGTTGACCGAGGCACTGAACACCCAGTTCTCGTTGACGTTCGAGCCGAACGCCTGGCCGGAGGTTGGCATAGACGCCATCAAGGGAGAAATCCGCCAGCAGGTTCGCCAAGCGTACGAGCGGAAAGAAAAGGAATTCGGGTCGACCGTATTGCGCGAGTTGGAGAAAGCGGTGATGCTCCGGGTGATCGATACCCATTGGAAAGATCACCTCTTGACGATGGATTACCTCAAGGAAGGCATCGGCCTTCGGGGATACGGTCAAAAGGATCCGCTGATCGAGTACAAGCGCGAAGGGTTTGACCTGTTCGCCAGCATGATTGACCGGGTGAAATTTGACGCCATCGGGCATCTCTTTCGGATCCAGGCCATCCGGCAGGAACCGATCGTCCGTCCCTCGTCGCCCCCGATTCTCAGTGCTCCAGGACTTGCCCCCCACGCGGTGCCTTCACCAGCGCATCGGGACAAGGAGCGGGTCGGCCGAAACGACCCATGTCCCTGCGGCAGCGGAAAGAAGTATAAAAAGTGCCACGGCGGCTGACCGGTTCCGCCTCCGCGAAGGCCGGGGCGAAGCCGCTACCGCGGCTCCAAGCGGAGGTTGTCTCGCTTCGTTCCCAGCTCAGAGACAAGGCCAAGCAATTGGCCTTTTTTATTAATACCGGGAAGGCGCTGACCTCCACCCTCGAACTCGATAAAGTGCTGGACATCATCGTGGAACGGGCCAAGCGCTTGATTCCTTGTGAGCGCTGGTCGCTGCTGCTCGTTGATGAGGGAGAGGGACGGAGGCAACTCACGATCCGGCTGGCCCAAGATGGGCGGCGCGGTTCCGTAACACCCCGTCCGATTGCGTGGGGGCAGGGGCCGGCGGGTTGGGTTGCGCAGCAGGCCAAACCGCTGTTGATCGAGGATCGGCAGCTCCCGCTGCCCTCGGCGCTCCGAGACTGGAAGTTGCCGCGGGCCGGGTTCCGTTCATTGCTCGCGGTACCCATCACCAATAAACGGAAGACCCTGGGGGTGTTGGAGATGATCAACCGGGCAGACGGCCGCCCGTTCGACGCCACCGATCGAGATTTATTGCTTCAGTTAACGGGGCAGGCAGCCATCGCGATCGAGCGGTCGCAACTCTACCAACGGATGGCCGAACTGACCGTCACCGACGACCTCACGAAGCTCTTCAACTTCCGCCATTTGGACCAAACTCTGGACATCGAGATCCGACGTTGCGTCCGTTACGGGTCCGTGCTCTCCCTGATTTTCCTTGATCTGGATTACTTCAAAATGGTCAACGATCGTTATGGCCACCTGATGGGAAGTCGGGTGTTAGTGGAGGTGGCCGAGCTCTTGATCCGCAACCTTCGCGATGTGGACATCATTTCACGGTACGGAGGCGACGAGTTCGTCGTGGTGTTACCCGAAACGGGTTTGCGCACCACGCAGGCCATTACCAAGCGCCTTCATCGAGCGTTCCACCGCCATGAGTTTCTCAGTCAGGAAGGCCTGAAACTCCATCTGACGGCCAGTTTCGGTATCGCGGGCTTTCCGGATCACGCGCGCAACAAAAAGGATCTCATCCGCCTGGCTGACCAAGCGATGTACGAGGCGAAATACGGCGGCCGTGACCGTGTCTGCATGGCGAGACGTCGAACGACGAAAGGGCCGGGCGATCAGGCCCGTTCCCATCCCTTTCCCGCTTCCCCTCTCAAAAGGGCTGTCCAGCCGTAAGATAGAAGTGGGCCCCTCGCTCTGCGGGTTCTAACCTCTCCTCAACATTCAAGGGATAGGCGAGATCGAAACGCGTGACCAAAGGAAAGAGGCCAAGAAAGTCATGGGTCAGTCGAATGCCGACTCCCGCGTCGGTCCGGAAACGGCGGTATGAGGACACAGTCCCGATGTCCCCAAAGATTGCGGCTTGGAGTCGCCGGAGGACGGTGATACCGGCCACGTTGATCTCGAGTTCGTGGACGAGCGGATACCGATATTCCAGCGATGCCAAGACGATCGACTCTCCGGACAGGGTCGTCGGCGAGTACCCGCGCATGCCTCCGTTGCCGCCCAGATTGAATCGGCGCTCCTCCTGGAACCCTCCAACCGATTGACCCACCACGGCGCGTGTTGCGATCTCGTGAAGCGTCGCGACTGGCCATTGTCGCCGAAGGTCAAAACGCAGCTTGACGGCGTGGGGATGTTCGCTGCCAAACACCTTCTGCGCCCAATCGGTGGTGAGGGTGGAGTACGGGATGGTGCCGAAGACCAGTTGCTGGATCTCGGTTGAATAGATCAGCGGAGTTTTAGCATTGGAGAGAACGTGTGTGAGGTGGATCGCCGTGAACGGTGCGGTCGATGCACTGGTGGCCAACGGGATGTTCTGTTTGCTGTAGGAGATGGCCACCCCGAGTGCCTGACGCGTTGAGTACGAAAGCAGGTTGCTGTCATAGTCGTGGACGAAGGCGACCCGTCCACTCGTCGACGTATCGTTCTTGGAGTAACTAAACCGCAGGATATTGTCTTCGTCATACAAGCGCTGCGCATACGCGCTGAAATCGTAGCTCAAATTCTTGGTCTGGAAATCGTAACTGAACCCGGGGAAGCTCTCCAGGATGAATTTGATCGCCGGCGGTTGGCGGTCGTTGAATCGCTGAAGATCGCTCGTTTTGTGATCGGGATCGAGTTGCACCACGGTCACCGGTGACGGTGTGACGAAGGTCTCCTGGTACGAAGGTTCGTACGAGAGCCAAGTGGTCGTCAACGGCGGGCCCCTTCGCTGGCGGAGCCGAATGGTCACCGGCTCGACCCCTTCGCCAGTCTTGGTGACGGCGAGCGTCGTATGGTAGCCGTCGGGTCTGCGTTCCTCCGTAAGGGAGGCGATGGCGTAGTCCGTCGAGGGGTTGACCGACAGCCATTGCAGATAGAACCACTCAAGGTCTCGATCGGTGGTCTCTTGGGCGACCACCCGGAAGGGCTTTGGAGCGCCCTGCATCACCAGCTCCACGTAGTCGTGGAACAGGTTGTTGACCGTCTGCTGTCCCAAGAGGGCCGTCAGCTTGAAGAGCATGGTCGATCCCTCGGGGCGCCGGTTGTTGAAGAGCGCGATATCTTCTCGTGGAATGATGGGAGTGGCCTCTTTGAAGTAGACCTGTCGGAGCGGAAGTTTCTTGGAGTAGAGGATTTGGTCCACGACCGGAAGAAAAGAGAACGGTTTGAGCACCCGCAGCAGACTGGGCGGGCGCCGATAGCGATCGCGCATATACAGTTGCGTGCCGGCTTCGGCAAGACCTTCCAAGACCCACGCCTCTTCGTCTGGGAGCCGGGCTCGCCACAGCGCAAAGAACAGCCCCTTGGCGAGCTCCGCCTCGTGGTATTTCTGCAGGGGCCAGAACACCTGAAACAGCCGGGTGTTGACCAGACTGACTCCTTCGTGAGGGGACACGAGATTCTGATGCAAGTAGGCTGCGGCGAGAACCACTTCCGGGGTGGGGGAGTGTCCATATTCCTTGCGGTAGAAGGCGAGCCCGTGGCGAAGCGTCTCCAGGATCTTGGCCACGTATCGTCGGTCGGAGGGAAGAAAGAACACCCTGAGGCGAGTGGGGCCATCCTCTTCGACGCGCTCGCTGTACAACGGGCTGAACGCGAGTGCGACGGTAGCTGACCGCTCGGACTGATGGATCCACGTGGCCGTCTCGCTCGCGGGATCGCCCGGCTCCGCCTCCGCGCCGGCGACGGTCATGCCTCGCGGTGTGGTGATCCTCACACGGAATTGAGCGGGATCGGGCAGCATATCGACGGCCCACACGCCTCCGCGGAAGGCCGGCACGTAGGGGTGCCATCCGCCTTGTAACACCGTAATGCCGTGAAAATGCCCGAAGACGCCGAACTTCTCCGGGATCACGGTGGTGAACCCGACCCGAAGGCGGATCGATCGTTCCGGAGGCAGGGGCTCGGGCAGAAATACCCGCGCGAGCGTGTACGCGTGCGGCCCGGCGTCATCGACGACGAACTGGAGGGCGCCTCCGTCTTCTGTTTCGACGGTGGTGAGCGTGATCGACCCCGGATTGAACTTGCGGGGGTACATCGCTTCAGATTGGGTCCGATCGAGGGCTGGGTTGGGTTCGCGGTAGAGATTGGGATAGAGACTGAGCATCACGTCGCCGAGCGTCGTGTCCAAATGGTTGGTGACGGTCAGCAGGACCACGCCGTCGAGGGTGTAGCTGGTGGCAGAGAACGCGACGTCGATATCATAGCGGACGTCGAGGGGCGCAGCGATCAGGGGAGACGCTGCCCATAGAAAAAGGGCGGCCGCGCCGGCGACCCGCCCCCACCAGGACCGTTTCATGCCGGAAGTATACCAGGAAGCGGTGGCGGCGGTCGATGCATTTGCAAAGCCGCTTGCGCGGTGGTGACGCCTTCTGCTAGAGTGGTTTCATGGAGTCGGTCAGGACGGCGTTTGGAGCGGGAGCCTCGGTGGAGGCGGACACCGTGGTGGCGGCGCAAGCCGCGTGCCGCCAAGCGGAGAATACTTGCGCGGGACCGGTCGATCTGGCCGTCGTGTTTGTGTCGCCCCATCATGCCGAGCAACTGGACGAGGCGGCTGCGGTCGTGAGGGAGTGTTTTGCGCCCCGCGTCCTGCTGGGATGTACCGGCGAAGGCATTATCGGCGGGGAGCAGGAACTCGAGCGGCAGCCGGCGGTAACGGTCTGGGTCGCTCGGATTCCAGGGGTTGTGCTCACGCCGTTCCACGTCTCGTTCCAGAGGACCGCAGAGGGGCTCGGGGTGGACGGGTGGCCGGACGACATGCCCGTCGACCCGACGCCGGTGTTCGTGCTCCTGGCCGAGCCCTTTTCGACTCCGGGTACGGAGTTTCTGTCGTTTCTCGAACAGCGCGTTCCCGGAGCGCTCGCCGTGGGCGGGATGGCGAGCGGGGGACGCGGCCCAGGCCAAAATCGGCTGTTGCTCGACGGGGTCGTCGTTGAAGAGGGTGTGGTGGGGGTGGCGTTGACCGGGGATGTTCGGGTGGTCACCGTGGTGTCCCAGGGATGTCGGCCCATCGGGGAGCGGTTTCTGATCACGAAGGCGGAGGAGAACATCATCTATGAGCTGGGCGGCCGTCCGGCCTTCACGTGCCTGCAGGAGATGTACGCGGCGTTGTCGCCCGAGGAGCAGGAGATGGCGCGACGAGGGCTCCACCTGGGGGTGACGATCAACGAGGCCAAGGCCGAGTTCGAGCGTGGTGATTTTCTGGTGCGGGGGTTGATGGGTGCTGATCAGAACGAGGGAAGCCTCGCGATCGGCGACCTGGTGAACGAGGGGCAGACCGTTCAGTTTCACCTGCGCGATCGCGAGACGGCGAGCGAGGATTTTCATTGGTTGCTCGAGACGCAGAGGCGGCAGTTAGAAGGTGTGCAGCCCGAAGCCGCGCTGTTATTCAGCTGCAATGGACGGGGGCGCCGGCTCTTCGGCCGGCCGCATCATGACGTGACCGCCGTGCGCGCGCATTTAGGGGGGCTTCCCATCTCGGGGTTTTTCGCCCAAGGGGAGATCGGGCCGGTGGGAGGAGAAAACTTCCTCCATGGCTTCACGGCGAGCGTCGCCATCTTTTGCCGTCCCCTCGACCGATCGAGCCCAGGGGGGAATCGGGTCGTCCCATGAGGCCGTGGCGACCCCCCGAACGCGGGAGAGGGCCGGCCCAGCCTGGCGCTCGTCGGCCGCGCGAGGGAACCGGGAATCGGCGCCCGCCGGATGCCGCCGGCGGGCGCAGCGGCCCTCGGTCGGCGCTGACGAAGTCCATCGATCCCTTCGATCTCTTCTGTGCCTATCACCTGGGGATCGGGCCGGACAAACGTTACGCCCACGCCAATATCCACGACGTCGCCCGGCGGTTCGGGGTGGATGCCGGAGTGATCCGCCAGGCGCTTCAGGAGCACGGGATGGATCCCGAGGCGATGATGAACCGGGATTTCGATCTCGCGATGGCTCAACTCGACATCCAGGTGGCGCCGGAAGGCATCGACCGGATCGAGGTGGCCAAAGAGCTGTATGCGCAGTTTCGATCGGCCGCTCACAAGCCGCGCGATTGGCGCCGTCTGCTGGCGGAGGATGAACGGGAAAACGCGAAAACGTTTGGCCGCCGATGACGAGGAAGGGAACACCCGACATGAAACCGAGTGGAACCGGTCGACGCAGTCCCAAAGCGCCCGCTGCTCAGAAGCCGCCGACGGGGCGCAAACCCTCTTCGGCGCCAGGTCCCACGCCCGTCCAGCACCGGACGGGGTTTGTCCCGTCGCTGACCGGCGGAAAGACGACGATGGCGTCTCGTGCGCCTCGCGGCTCCCGCAACCCCAAAACGCCCAAAGCCGGTCACGCCAAGCGATAGATCGCGGCAAATTTCCCTTCCAGATAGGTGATGAAGTGCTGCGGGTTGAGCGGCTCACCCGTGATCCGTCGGAGCAAGGCATCCGAAGCATGGGTTCGGCCCCAACGGTGAATGCGATCGCGCAGCCAGCTCGCCAGCGGCTCGAGGTGCCCTCCCTCGATGAGGGTGGGAAGGTCGGCCAGGTCGCGCTGGGCTTGCTGCCAGACCTGCGCGGCGTAAAGATTGCCGAGGGTGTAGGTGGGGAAGTACCCAAACGCCCCGTGCGCCCAGTGGATGTCCTGAAGAACCCCCTCGCCGTCATCCCGCGGCGTGACGCCAAGCGTCGCGCGCATGGCCTCGTTCCACGCGTGGGGTAGGTCCGCCGGGCTGAGCTGTCCCGCGATGAGCTGCTGCTCCAGTTCATACCGAACGATAATGTGAAAATTGTAGGTCAACTCGTCGGCCTCCACGCGGATCAACGAGGGGCTGACCGTGTTGATCGCGGCGTGGAACCCCTCCAGCGAGACGTGGGCCAGCGGCCCAGGGAAGGCTTGGCGCAGCAGGGGGTAGAAATGCCGCCACAACTCGATCGACCGTCCCACGCAATTTTCCCAGAGTCGAGACTGGCTCTCGTGCATTCCGAGCGAGACGGCCTCACCGAGCGGCGTCCCGTAGTGAGCGGGGTCGAGCCCCTGGTCGTAGAGGCCGTGGCCTCCTTCGTGGAGACAACTGAAGAGCGACGACGTGATGTCCTCCGTTGAGACCCTAGTCGTGACCCGCACGTCGGTCGGGTGGAAGCCGGTGGTGAACGGGTGCGCCGACTGATCGAGTCGCCCACGGTCGAAGCGATAGCCCATCGCCGAGAGCAGGAGCGACCCGAAGGCCAGTTGACGCTGCGCGTCATAGGGCCCGGCGGGGAGCGGGGCGGGGCGGACGGACGAATCCCTAATCCGAGCCAAGAGCGCCGAGAGCTGAGGCTTGAGCTCCGCGAAGAGCGGGGTGAGACGCGACGCGGTCATCCCAGGCTCAAACGCGTCCACCAGGGCGTCATAGGCCGTTTCGGCATACCCGAGATACGCCGCCTCCTCGCGTTTGAGCGCGACGATCGCGGTCAGGTGGGGCCGGAAGAGCGCGTAATCCCGCTTCTCCCTCGCGAGCACCCACGCCTCGTGCGCGAGCGCGCAGGTCTTCTCCAGATGCGACACGAACGGTGTCGGTAGCCGCTTCGCGCGCCGGTAGTCCCGCAAGACCTCGCGGAGTACCGCGCGCGCAGGCTCGTCGGCCTCCGGGTCGAGCACCGTTCCCCTGTCGACGTCGACCCAGCGCCAGAGGAGCTCCTCCATCTCGGGCGCGGTGAACCGTTCGTGGGCCAACCCCTGGAGGGTGGCGAGGGCCTCGGCCCGCGCGCCGTTTCCGCCGCGCGGCATGTACGTTTCCTGATCCCACGACAGGACCGACGCAGCGCTCTGCAGGTTCGCGATCTGGGTCAAATAGTCGGTCAGCGGGCGGAGGTCAGCGAGCGTGAGCACGGAGGTCTCCTTCGGTGTCTTAGTGTGGATCCGATTTCAGGAGCAACAGGCGGAGCACCGGCCAGATCCGCTCGACCACGACCCCGTACCCGTCCGATGTCGGGTGGAGGCCATCGGCCTGGTTGAGACCGGCCACGCCGGCGACCCCCTCGAGGAAGAAGGGGATGAACGGTGCGTGGTAGCGGCGGGCGAGGTCGGGAAAGACGGAGGCGAACGCGCCACTGTACTCGGGCCCGTAATTGGGCGGCACCCGCATCCCAGCCAGCACGACGGTCGCCCCCGCGGCCTGAAACCGTTCGATGATCTGGGCGAGGTTGGCGCGGGTCATCGCGGGAGAAAGCCCCCGCAGGCCGTCGTTCGCGCCGAGTTCCACGATCGCGATGTCGGGCCGGCTGTGGAGCGCCCAGTCCATGCGGCGGAGCCCGCCCGCGGTCGTCTCGCCGCTGACCCCCGAGTTGATCACCCGATACGCGTACCCGTCCTGGCGCAGGCGGCGCTCCAAGCGGGCCGGGTAGGCGTCATCGACGGGCACGCCCAGTCCTGAGGTCAGACTGTCTCCAAAGGCGAGGATCGTTCTCATCGCGGGCGGGGCGTCGGCGGCAAACGAGAACGGAGGGAGGAAAACCGCCGCGCACACTGCCGCCACCGCGTACCACGCGATCGCGACGCGGCTCGCTTGAGGCCCAACCGGCTCGGTTCGCACGGGTTTCAGTGTATAATGACAACCCCATGCATCGCAACGGTCCTCGAAGGGGGCGATGATCGCGCTCCGGCACGTGGTCATGCGTTTGACGGCCGGGGGGCGTTCGATCACCATCCTCGACGACCTCACCCTCGAAATTCCCTCCAAGCAATTCGTCGCGGTCGTCGGTCCCTCCGGGAGCGGGAAGTCCACGCTGCTCGCGATGATCGCGGGGCTTGACGTGCCGACCGCCGGGACCGTCGCGCTCGACGGCGTGGACCTCGGCGGCCTGGATGAGGATGCGCTCGCCGGGTTGCGGTTGGAGAAGATCGGGTTCGTCTTCCAGGCGTTTCATTTGGTCCCCACCCTAACCGCGCTGGAAAACATCGCCGTGCCGCTGGAGTTGGCCGAGGATCCTGACCCGCTCGGTCGCGCGCGCGAGTTGCTGGATGAGGTGGACCTTGCCGCACGAGCGGATCATTATCCCGTCCAGCTTTCAGGCGGCGAGCAGCAGCGGGTTGCCCTGGCGAGGGCCTGCGCGAGGAGACCCCAGTTGCTTCTCGCGGATGAACCAACCGGCAATCTCGACGCCGCGACCGGCGCCCAGGTCATGGCGCTCTTGCGTCGGATGCATCGCGACTACGGCAGCACCCTGGTGCTGGTGACCCACGACGCGGGGCTTGCCGCGTTGGCCGACCGGATCGTGACGCTGCACGGGGGGCGGATCGTATCCGACTCTGGCGAGACCGGAGGCGGGTGATGCCGCGTCGCCGCCGTCCGCCGTTTGCGCTGAGGATGGCGATGCGGGATCTCGGCGCCGGCTCACGGCATTTCGTGGCGGTCCTCGCCGCGATCGGCCTGGGGGTGGGCGCGGTGATCGCGGTGGGCACGACGGCCGACTCCGTCCGTCAGACGGTCGCGCGCGAGGCGCGCAGCCTCCTGGCGGCGGATGTCGAGATCAAATCGTCGCGCGCGCTCTCTGCACTCGCCGTCTCGGTGGTCGACACCCTTCCCCCCCGCGGCGTTGCCGTCACCCGCGTCACGGAGTTAATCGCGATGGCGGCCTCCCCGCGCGCGTCACTATTGGTCGAGCTCAAGGCGGTGGACGGGGGGTACCCCTTTTACGGGCGTCTTGAGACCGAGCCGGACGACGCCCTCGCCGGATTGGGGAGCGGCCCGCCCCACGGCGCCGTGGTCCAAGAGGCGTTCCTCATCCGCACCGGCCTTCGACCGGGCGATCAATTCACGATCGGGCGCGCCGAGTTTGTCGCGACCGCGGTCTTGCGGGGCGAGCCGGATCGGGCGGCCGGAGCGTTCAGCCTCGGTCCCCGCGTGCTCATCGCGCGGAGCGCATTGGACGCCACCGGGTTCATCCAGCCGGGAAGCCGCGTTCGGTATCGGGTATTGCTCCGCGCTCCCGAGGGGATGGGCGCCGAAGCGCTCCGCGACGAGCTGCGGGCGGCGCTCGCCGACGAGCCGGTCGAGGTCACCGCGTACCCCGACGCGCAACCTCAACTCAGGCGGTCGCTCGATCGCCTCGCGACGTATCTGGGACTCGTGGGGCTCACGGCGCTGCTGATCGGCGGGGTGGGTGTGGCGGGCAGCATCCGGGCGCACCTCGCCGAGCACTGGCAGACGATCGCCCTGCTCAAGTGTCTGGGCGCGCGCTCGGCCGTGATCCTGCGCGTCTATCTCCTGGAAACGATCGCACTCGGTGCGGGAGGAAGTCTCGTCGGCGCGGTCATCGGGACCGCGAGTCACCTCGTCCTCCGCGGGGTGGCGGCGTCGATGGTCGGGCTTGATCTGGGCGCCGTTCCCAGCCCGTGGCCGTACGTCCGGGGGCTGGCGATCGGGGTGACGGCGGCGCTGTTGTTCGCGCTGTGGCCGCTGCTCCAGGTGGCGCGGCAGTCTCCCGCGTCGATCTTTCGGCGCGAGGTTGCGCCCTCGCCCAACACCCGCCGCGCCTCGTGGGCGGTGGGCGTCGTGCTTGGCTTGGGGTTGAGCGGTTTGGCGTGGTGGCAGGCCGGAGCGTGGACGATGGCCGCGCTCTTCGTGGGCGCGGTGGCGGTGTCGGTGACGCTGCTGGGCGGCGCGGCCTGGGCGGTCGCTCGCGTGGCACGCGCGGCGCCTCCTCCGCGGCGTGTGGCGTGGCGGCGCGGCGTCGCGAGTCTGTACCGCCCGGGGGCGCGGACGACGGCGATCGTGGTCTCGATCGGGGTCGGGGTGATGGTCGTGCTCGCGGTCACGCTCGTCGAGCACGCCGTGCGCGCCGAACTCGTCGGCCAACTCCCCGTCGATGCGCCGAGCGTGTTCTTCATCGACATCCAACCGGATCAGCGGGAGGCGTTCGCGTCGCTGCTGGCGGCCCGGTCGGTCGCGGTGGACCTCACGCCGGTGGTCCGGTCGCGGCTGGTGTCCATCAACGGCGCGGCGATTGGGTCGGAGGGGCCGCCCGGCACGAAGCCGGAAGACCGCTGGTATTTCACCCGGGAATACGTGCTGACGTTCCGCGGCGAACTCCCCCGCGACAATCTCGTGGTCGCGGGGACGTGGTGGAATCAACTCCCCACCGCCGAGGCGAGCGTCTCGGTCGAGCAGGACGCGGCGCGCCATCTCGGAGTGGGCGTCGGGTCGACGATGGTCTTCGATGTTCAGGGCGTGCCCGTGACGGCGCGTGTGGCGAACCTGCGCTCGGTCGACTGGAATAACCGCTCGACCAATTTTTACGTCATCTTCGCCCCCGGGGTGATCGAGACGGCGCCGGTGACCTACGTCGGCGCCGCGCGGCTGCCGGCTGCCGACGAAGTCCCGCTGCTGCAGGCCGTCGTCGCCGCGTTCCCCAACGTGACGGCCATCCAAGTTCGAGATATCCTGGCCTCGGCGGCTCGCGTGATCGATCGCATGACGCTCGCAATCCGCGCGGTGGCGGCGTTCACCGTGCTCGCGGGCGTCGTCGTCCTCGCAGGGGCGCTGGCGGCCACGCGGGAGGCGCGTCTGCGCGAGGCGATGATCTTCAAGGCGCTGGGAGCGACGCGTCGCGCGATCGCACGCGCCTTCGCAATCGAATTCGCGGTGCTGGGCGCGGTGGCCGGCATCGTGGGCACCGTACTCGCCGTGGCGCTGGCGTGGGCCGTTCTCCGTTTCATCCTCGAGATTCCGTGGCGCTGGGACCCGGTGCCGTGTGCGGCCGCGATCGCGCTGACCGCCGCGGGTACGGTTGCCGTCGGGGTCGCAAGCACCCACCGCCTGATCGGGAGACGCCCCTTCCCTGTTCTGCGGGGCGACTAACGCGACGCTTCGAGGTCGGCTCAGGGACCCAGGTGGAGGTCGGCGATCAGGGGGAGGTGGTCGGAGCCGCGGTTCGACCACTGGTTGATGGCGACGCGGCACGAGAGGGGGGCGAACCGCTCGCTGAAATAGATGTAGTCGAAGCGCACCCGCGGCAACCGCGTGTGAAACGTCGCCGAGCGACCCGCGCCGGCCACGGAAAAGGCATCGGTCAGTCGCAGGCGGAGTCGGCTGGAGACTCGGCTCCGGGGGATCGTGTTGAAGTCGCCCATGAGCAGAACCGCCGTCTCGGGTTCTTCCGGCCCGATGATCCGTTCCATGAGGTGTGCGGTTTGGATCATCCGCTCCTGGGGCACGAGGCCGAAGTGGGTGACGAAGCAGCGGAGGGGCGCTTTCGGCACGTCGAGGTGGACTTCGAGACAGGCGCGCCCCGGCTGCGGCCACACCGTGAGATCGTGATTGGCCGTGAACGTCGCCGGCCACCGGCTCAAGAGCGCGTTGCCATAGCGGCCGCTCCGCCGCGTGGGTCCCGGAAAGACGTGCAATCTTAACTGCCTGGCCAGCCACTTCGCCTGATCGACATACCCGGTTCGACGCAAACCGAAGTCCACTTCTTGAAGCGCCACCACGTCAGGGGCTTCGTGTTCGATGGCGCGATAGACGGCGTCGAGGTCGTACCCGTGCCGGCCGAAGGCGCTATGGATGTTGTAGGTCATGACCCGCAGGCGCATCACGAATTACCCCGCGCCGGGACGGCGCGCGTCGGCGCGTGCCGATCCCAGTTCGGCTCCCCAGACCAGCAGAATCCCCGAGAGATAGCCCCACACCAGCAACGCGACCACCGTGCCGACCTGTCCGTAGATGCTGGAGTAGTCGGCGACTGAAAGATACCAGAGAAATCCCCACTTGCCGGCCTCCCACAGCGCGGCGACGAGGAGTCCCGCCGGCCACACGTCGGCCCACCGGACCGGGGTCGAGGGCAGGAGGCGATAGAGCAGGATAAACCCCGCGGCGGTGCCGAAGATCGATACGCTCGCCCCGGCGACGCTCCACAACCAGGTTCCGCCCGGGATGGATGCCAGCCGGGCGACGACCGGGTTCACGGCGACCAGGCGCAGGGTGCTCGACGCGGCGACCGAAAGCACGAGCATGGCGGACAGGGCGCCGAACATGGTCAGGCTGATGAGTGTGGCGCGCACGAAGCTGCGGCGCGCGGTGACGCCCCACGCGGTGTTGATGGCTTCCTCGATCACCGAAAACATCCCCAGGGCGGTCCAGAGCAAGCCCAGCGCCGCGAACCAGCCCAGCGGACCGCGGGCCAGAATCACGGTGTTGATCGTCTGGGCGACGACGATCTCGGCGCCCGGCAGGTACTCGGTGACTCGCCGGATGATCAAGCCCTGGGCGCTGCCGTCTTGGAGGACGAGGCCCGAAATCGAAAGGAGAAGGAGGATCAACGGGAAGAGCGAGATCACGAAATAGTAGGACAGCGCCGCGGCCAGCGTCGGGCCGTGATCGGCCATGAAGGCGGGGATTGACCGCTTGAACGCGGTCCCCCACGCGCCGAGCCACGCTGGGACCCCGCGCTCGGACTCCGGCGAGGGTTGCGGGGTCTCGGCCGCTTGCGGGCGCAGAGGGACGGGCTCCAGGTGGGACGGCACGTTCAATCCGAGCGAGGGGCGGGCCGCGCGCGCTCGGCCTCGTCCGCCAACTGCGCCACGTGCGCCACCCGCACGTCGTCCCCGAGGCCGGCGCGGAGGCGGATCATACAGGCGGGGCAACTCGTGGCCACGACGGTTGCGCCGCTCGCCGCGATGCCCCGGCGCTTGCGCTCGAAGATCTGCTGCGAGAGGTCGTAGTTTTTCACCAGGAACGTCCCGGCTCCGCCCGCGCACCGATCGGCGTCCGCCATCTCGACATACCGCATCCCGGGCAGGCGTTTGAGGACGTCCCGCGGTTCCTTCGACACCCCCGCGGCCCGCAGGTGGCACGATGAGTGGTACGTCACGACCGTCTCTGCGTCCCGCGCCTCATGGGGCACGTTTCCCCCGGCCAAGACCTCCGTGATGTGTCGCACCTTCCCGGCGAGGGCGCGCGCTCTCGCCTGCTCCCCGCCGTTGAACAGGTTTGGATAGTCCTTCAGCATCATCGTGCACGAGGCGCAGCCGGTCACGACCGTGTCGTACGGCTCCAGCGCGTCGAGGTTAAACCGTGCCGCCTGCATCAGCGGACCGGTCTGGCCGTAGGTCTGGATCGGGGTTCCCGAGCAGCGCTGTCGCGGGAGCACCGGCCCCATGCCTCGGCGGCCGAGCAGATTGATCACGGCGTCGCCCACGCCGTCGTCGAAGTAATTAGCCGAGCAGCCGTGAAAATACGCCACGGCGCCCCGGTGTCCGGCTTCTTCGGTGAGGCGCACGTGGCGTTCGCGGAGCGTGCGTGTCGCGAGTCGGGGCAGGCGCAGTTCGCGCGGCAGGCGCGCGGTGGGTGCGAGGCGCGCGAAGAACGGCCGGGTTGCGGCTTCGAGAATTCGCCGGGGCAACGGCCGATCCCAAAGCGACTGGGTGATCGCCAAGGCTCTGAGCACGGGTTCGAAGATCCTGGGGCGGAGCAGCGCACGGGCTACCCAGCCGGCGGCGGCGTTGGGATGCTCAGCGCGGCGGGCGAGCGCGTGCTGTGAGATGTCGATTCCTGCGGGACACACCTCGAGGCATGATTTGCAATTGATGCACGCCTCGACCACCCGCGCGTCGCGCCCATAGGCGTAGTCCGGCGCGGTCAGGACGTGGAACCACCCCCGCGATGAATTGGATTCCTCTCGTATGACGTCGTAGACGGGACACACGCTGTTGCACTTGCCGCACGTGGCGCAGGGCTTGGAGAGCCGCTCGACGTCCACCCGCTCGGTGAACGGCGTGTCGGAGAGCTTCACGCCCGGGTTGAGCAGGTGCTCGGGATCGAAGAGAGATTTGGTTTGGATGAAGAGTTCGTAGAGCTCGGGGCCGTAGAGCGCCGGCAGAAATTCGGCGCGGACCCGCCCGTCGCCGTGTTCGCCGCAGAGCGAGCCGCCGAACCGCTCGATCACGGTGCGGTGAATCTCGCGCGAGAGCGAGGCCATGCGGTCGAAATCGGCGGGATCGGTGAGATCCAACAGCGGGTTGATGTGGGCGTTGCCGTCCCCGATGTGGCCGTAGATCGCGACCTTAACGCCCTGGGTGTCGAACAAGGCCTCCAAGTAGGCGATCAGCTCGGCGAGTCGATCGGCGGGGACGACGACGTCGTCCACGAAATTGACCGGGTGGCGCTTGGCGTCGTACCGATACAGCGTCGGATAGATCGCCTTGCGAACGGCCCAGAGCGCAGCCTGATGCGCGGGGTCGGCGGCCAGCGCCGCCGGCGCGGTTTGCGTGAGGCCTCGGCAGGCCGCGTCCGCCGCGGCCATGCGCTCGGCGGCGGGCGGTTCGTCGAACTCGACCAGGAGCACGGCCTTGGTGCCGTCCGGGATGCCAAAGCGCGCGCGGCCCATCAAGTCCAGCGTGTGGCCGTCGATCAACTCCAGCGCGCTGGGTGCGAACGACCGGAGCGCGGCGACGGCCTTCGTCACCTCGCTCAGGCTCGCGAAGAAAAAGAGGGCGGTGGCGGTGGTCTCGGGGAGCGGGATCAAGCGCAGCGTGGCCTCGGTGATCAGGCCGAGCGTACCCTCGCTCCCGATGAAGAGCCGGGGCAGATCCAACACGCCGCGATCGAGGCCTTCGGCGAGCGCGAACAGATTGTAGCCGCTGGAGTTCTTACTGACCGCCAGGCGCCGGCCGAGGATCGCGTCGCGGTGCCCTCGAACCAACTCGTAGAGGCCGCGCACCGCCGGCACGCGGAGGAACAGCTCGTCGCATTCCGGCGACCCGATGCGGTACGGCTTGGCCACGAGCCGCGTCCCGTTCCACAGCCGGACATCGAGCGAGAGGACGTTGTCCTTGACGGCGCCGTACTTCAGCGAGCGGGGTCCCGCCGAGTTGTTGGCGAGCATGCCCCCCAGCTTGCACATCTCGCCGCTGGAGGGGTCGGGGGCGAACTTCAGCTTTAAGGGGGCGAGTTCCCGGTTCAACTCGGCGTACACCATCCCGGGTTCGACCCGCGCCCACCGCTCGGGCGCGTTGATCTCGCGCACCCGCCGCAATCGGGAAAAGTCGACGACGATGCCCTCGCCGATCGCGCTGCCGGTGAGGTTGGTGCCCCCGCTGCGCGCGGTGAGCGGGATGCGCCGGTCGCGGCTGTAGGCGAGGATGCGGTCGACGTCCCCGTCGGATTCGATGAGGACGACGGCGCGCGGGCGGATCTTGTAGATCCCCGCGTCGATCGCGTACGCGGTGAGCGCCGCGTGGTCCGCGAGGACCCTCCGGGAGCCGAACAAGCGGGTGAGGTCGTCGACCAGCCCGTGGGTGGGCCCTGCGATTTCCGACACGCCGCGATTATAGCAAGCTCGCCCCGCGCGCTCAATGCGTGGCTGTTGTGTGTGCTCGGGGTGCCTGGCGACCCCGCCTCGGGTGGTGATGGCGTGCCGAGGGGGTGCTATCCCTTGAGTGTCTTGATGAAGTCGTCGATGGGCAGCGCCGGCATCGTCAGAAACTGGACCGTTCCCCGCGACCCCAGTTCCACCGAGATCTTTGCGATGGTGCTGTTGTCGGGGGCTTCGACCACGTTGATGAAGTCGTACGGGCCCAAGACGGCGTATTGCGCCACCACCTTGGCCCCCATGCCCTCGATCTCTTTGTTGACCTCTTTGATCCGGCTGGGATTGGATTTGAGCGTCTTGCGTCCATCGTCGGTCAGCGTGCTCAACATGATGTAGGTCGCCATGTCTGCCCTCCTGTGTTCGTGTGCGCGAGCGCGGCCAAGCGCCGGCTCAGCCTGGTGGTTCGACGACGCGGGTCAGGCCCCGGTGGGACAGGGCACCCCGGTTCCGCCGGGGCCGCAATACCCGCCGGGGTTCTTGGCGAGATATTGTTGGTGGTACGCTTCGGCGTAGTAAAATTCCGGCGCATCCGCGATCTCGGTCGTGATCGGTCGATGTCCCGCGGCCTGCAACGCCGCCTGATAGGTCTTGATCAATGCCTCGGCGGCGGCCCGCTGCGCCGCGCCGACGGTGTAGATCCCGGATCGATACTGGGTGCCGACATCGTTGCCCTGGCGCATCCCCTGGGTCGGATCATGGGCCTCCCAGAACACCTTTAGCAACCGTTCGTAGCTGATCATTTTCGGGTCGAACACGACGCGGACGACCTCGTTATGTCCGGTCAGCCCGGTGCACACTTCCTCGTAGGTCGGGTTGGGGGTGAACCCGCCCGCGTACCCCACGGCGGTTGTATACACGCCCCCGATCGGCCAAAACTTGCGCTCCGCGCCCCAGAAACACCCGAGCCCGAACATTGCCACCTCCATCGCGTCCGGAAACGGCGGCTGTAGGGGATGGCCATTGACGGCGTGCCGCGCCGGCACGGGCATGTTGTCGGTGCGCCCCGGCAACGCCTCTTCCCGCTTCGGCATGCGGATTTTCTGTTCGGTCGTCCAGAGCATAACGAATCTCGGCGGCGATTGCCTGACTCCGAGAGCACTATAGCAAGGACGAGGCCGATTTGACCAGCGACGGCGGATCGAGGTGGCCAGACAGGAGTGTGTCCGACTATTGGGGCGTTGGAGCCTGTTCAGGAATGCGTCAGATGCAAGGCGCACAGGGCCGACATGGTCGGCCCGTGGTATTCGACGGGCGCGCGCCGCGCGCCCTGTGCAATCCCCCCGGAGCGTACTGGGTCGTACGTGAGAACGCGCCTTTTGCGTGGCGCAGCAAGGGATTCCGAAGCGACAACGCCGCAGATGACCTATTCCTGGACAGGCTCCTAGAGGTGTTGGGCGAAGGTCGCCACGCGCGGCTGGACGAGGCGGATGTAATCGTCGTACCGCATGTGCACCGCCTCGCGGAACGATCCCGCGTTGAACACGATCTCCTCGTTGTCGGCGAGCGCGGAGTCCACCCAGACCTCGAGGCCGAAGAGGTTGCCGAACGGCGGCTCGGCGCCGGTGTCGCAGCCCGGGAAGAGGGGCACGAACTCGTCAACCTTTTCCAGCTCCACCGGTTTTTCGATCACGGCTTGGAGTCGGGCCAGGTCGATGCGGTAGCTGGCGGGCAGGACCGCCATGATCGACTCCCCGTCGGCCTTCACCATCACCACCTTTGCCAACTGCTTGCCCGGCACGTGCTGCCGCTCGGCGAGCTCCTGCGACGTGTAGGCCGGGGAGTGGGTCACCACCTTGTACTTGACCTTTTTCTCGTGGAGATAGGCTCTGAGTTCTTTGAGCATGGGCACGGTGTGTAGGTCCTCCTCGATGATGTGATCTTTCTGGATTTTCCTAAATCCGATCGCCGGCAGTCGTCGTTTCATGCCGCTCCTCCCCCCGCCCAAGTCGCTGGCTGCGAGATCAGCATGGCGCAGTCGGGGGCGCGCTGTCCATTCTCCAAACGGTGTAAGTCGGCTACGCAAACGAGCGAGGGGCCTCGCTCGTCCGAGGCATCACAGAGGGGCGAAACGCCGGGGCGCGATCGGCTATTCGGTCCGTCAAAAACAAAAAGGCCCAGGGGGAGTGTCCCCGGGCCTTCTGTGTCGCGCGGTGCGGTCTTAGACCTTGACCACGTTGGCCGCTTGGAGACCCTTCGGTCCATTCACGACCTCGAACTCAACCTCTTGACCTTCGTCTAAAGACTTGAATCCGTCACCTTGAATGGCTGAAAAGTGTACGAAGACGTCGCTGCCTTCGTCCTGGGCGATAAACCCAAAACCCTTGCTGCCATTGAACCACTTTACTTTCCCTTTTGCCATTGCACGTCACCTCCCTTCATCGAACTCGGGGACTGGCCCCTGGATATCTCCAGTTGCCGCGGGCACAAAAAAACCGCAGGGCTCCCACTGCGAACCCCTGCGGTTGCTTCTCACTCACCACCCACGACAACGACTCGAGACATCTGGGAGGATGTGTACCATAGTCGGATCGCCGTTGTCAATGTGCCCCCTTTCGACCGGTGGACGGATCGAGCATGATGTCTCGACATGATGTGGAGACGAGGCGCTGCTCGTCCGGTGGTTGCGCCCGCACGCGAAAATTCCGTATACTGACGAGCTTTGAGTACGGGGGCGAGGAGGTCCGCGCGTGGGGAAAACGCTGTTCATCGATATCGAGACCGTGCCAACGGAGCACGGATTTAAGCACGGCAAGCCCCGGGGCCCCGAGGAATCCGAAGAGCAGTACCTCAAGCGATTGTCGCTCTCGGCGCTGACGGCACGCGTGCTCTGCCTGGGCTATGCGTTCGAGCCCCCGGTTGGCGCCCCGGCTCAGGTTTTCTCCGGGGACGAGCCCGAGATTCTACGTGAGTTCTGGGCGCTGGCGGGCTCCGTCGATCTCTTTGTCGGGCACAACGTGTTGGATTTCGACCTGCGGTTCGTGTGCCAGCGTTCAATCATCCACCGCATCAAGCCGAGCCGGGAGATTCCGTTCGCGCGCTTCCGCAATGCGCCGATCTACGACACGATGCACGAATGGACCAAGTGGGGACGAGAGGGTGTGAAGCTGGACAGCCTCGCGCTGGCCCTGGACCTGCCCTCACCCAAAGACGGGATGGACGGATCGAAGGTCTACCCGGCGTTCGTCGCGGGACGACTCGGCGAAATCTATGACTACTGTCGGGGCGATGTCGAAACCGTGCGGCTGGTCTACCGCCGCCTGAGATTTCTGGAGGGAGCCTAAGAACCGATGGCGACGTATCAATACATTTACACGATGCAGCGGGTCACCAAGGTGGTCCCGCCCAAGCGCGAGATTCTCAAGGACATTTCGCTCTCGTTCTATCCCGGTGCGAAGATCGGTGTCCTGGGCTTAAACGGCTCGGGCAAGTCGACCCTGCTGCGGATCATGGCGGGGGTCGATCCCGATTTTTTGGGGGAGGCGAAGCCCGCGAAGGGCATCCGCATCGGGTACTTGGCGCAGGAGCCTCAACTCGACCCGTCGAAGGACGTTCGCGGCAACGTCGAAGAAGGCGTGGCGGCGACGAAGGCGCTGCTCGATGACTTTAACGCCGTCAGTGCGAAATTTGCCGAGCCCATGTCCGACGACGCGATGGCGGCGCTGCTCGACAAGCAGGCCAAACTCCAGGAGGCGATCGACGCGGTGAACGCGTGGGAGCTGGACCGCCACCTCGAGATCGCCGCCGACGCCCTGCGCATCCCGCCGTGGGACGCGGACGTCGCCAGGCTCTCCGGCGGCGAAAAACGCCGTGTGGCCCTTTGCCGGCTGCTCTTATCCAACCCCGACCTGCTGCTGCTGGACGAGCCCACCAACCACTTGGACGCGGAGTCGATCGCGTGGTTGGAGCGCTTCCTCAAGGACTTTCAAGGCACCGTCGTCGCCGTCACGCACGATCGGTATTTTCTGGACAACGTGGCTGGCTGGATCCTCGAGCTGGATCGCGGCCGGGGCATTCCGTGGGAGGGCAATTATTCCTCGTGGCTCGATCAGAAGAGCCAGCGTCTGGCGCAGGAGGAAAAACAGGAGAGCGCCCGCCAGCGGGCGCTCCAACACGAGTTGGAGTGGGTGCGCACCGCCCCGAAGGGCCGCCACGCCAAGAGCAAGGCGCGGCTGAACGCCTACGACGAGCTGCTGGCGCAGGACACGGTCGCCCGCAACGAGACCAAGGACATCGTGATCCCGCCGGGGCCGCGCTTGGGGGAGCTGGTCGTCGAAGCGAAAGACCTCTGCAAGGGCTACGGCGATCGCCTGCTGATCGACGGGTTGAGCTTCTCCCTGCCGCGAGGCGGCCTCGTCGGCATCATCGGCCCCAACGGCGCGGGCAAGACGACGCTCTTTAACATGATCGCAGGCATCGAGAAGCCCGACAGCGGCGCGCTGAAGATCGGGGACACGGTGAAACTGGCGTACGTCGATCAGGGTCGAGATACCCTTGACGGCTCCAAGAACGTCTGGGAGGAGATTTCCGGCGGGAAGGAAATGATCCAAGTCGGCAAACGCGAAATTTCGTCTCGGGCCTACGTGGGCGGGTTCAACTTCAAGAATACCGACCAGCAAAAACTGGTCAAAGAGCTCTCGGGCGGCGAGCGCAACCGGGTGCACCTGGCTAAGCTGCTCAAGAGCGGGGGCAACCTCTTATTGTTGGACGAGCCGAGCAACGATCTGGACGTGGAGACGCTCCGCGCGCTGGAGGAAGCGTTGCTGGACTTCGCCGGCTGCGCGCTCGTCATCAGCCACGACCGCTGGTTCCTGGACCGCATCGCCACGCACATTCTGGCGTTCGAGGGCGATAGCAAGGTCGTCTGGTTCGAGGGCAACTACCAAGAATACGAAGCGGACCGCCACAAGCGCCTGGGCACCGACGCCGACCAGCCGCACCGGATCAAGTATCGCAAGCTGACTCGCTGACGCGGCAGGGATCGGACATGAAGATGCTCAAGGTGAGCCGCGGCGCGCTCTTTCTCTGCGACACCTGTTACCACATCATCGAAGAATCCGGCCAGATCGACGATGGCCGCGCCTCGTCCGACAAAGTCATCGACGAGATCTGCCCGAACTGCGAAGACACCAACAAACCGCTGCTGGACGATTTGCTGGGAAGCGAGGAATAGGCGTCGGTCCGGTTGGACCGCTCTGCCACGTCGTTGGGTCGCGTTTGACTCTCAGATCAGTGACAACATGCCCAGCCACACGAGCATCCCGGACGCCACGACCACCTTCTCCGCGCCGGTGAGCCGCCTGGTCGTGAGGACGAACGGCAGGCTCAACGGCGACGTGAGAAAGCACGCCGTGAGGAACACCCATTTCGGGGTTCGGCGCACGCGTGTTCGATCCGGGAACAGGCTGCAGAACGGGCACTCGATCTCGCCGTCGAGCACCTCGCCGCAGCGGGCGCACCGCGTGCGGCCGAGGACCTCATCGAGGTCGGCGTCGTGCTCCGTCATTCAATTCCTTCGAACTCGATCACGGCGGGACGGGTGTTCCCTTTGTTATTTTTCGATGTCCATCTCGTGGTCTTTCCACGCGCGGAACCCGCCTTCGAGCTCCATCACAGGGTAGCCTTTCCCGGAGAACTCGACGGCCGCGGTGGCAGCCAGGTGGCAGACCTGCGAATAACAGTACAAGACGTTGGTCTTGTCCTTGCGCAGGCCGGCCAAGGTGTTCCACCGGTCCTTGGGCAGGCTGATCGCGCCCGGGATGTGGCCCTCGGCGTAGTCCTCCGCCGCGCGCACGTCCACGACCTGGATGTTCTCGCCCTGTCGCATTGCGCGCTCCAATTCGACCGGGCCAGTGGTGAACGCCATCTTGGCCTCGAAGTATTCTTTCGCTTTTGCGGGATCGACTACTGTCACGGTTGGGGCCATGTTCGTTCCTCCTTCTGTACGGTGACCCAAGTGGGGAGGTTGAGCGTCCCCACTTGGGTGATGGCTGTCTGCTACGACGATGAGTTGGGACGCGCGGCGTCGGGAACGATCTCCAGAGCGAGCTTGTCGGTGTGCCGAATGATCGTGAGCGGCGTGCCGGCTCCGACCGGTCGTTCGGCCAGCAGGCGATGCAAGTCGTCGATGCCGGAGATTGTTCGGCCATCGTAATTCACGATCACGTCGCCTTCGCGCAGCCCCGCTCGGTCCGCCGGGCTGGCCGGTTCGACCGAGGCCACCAGAATGCCCCGCTCGATCTCGAGCCCGTGGTACCGCACGATCCGGCGGTGGAGCGGCACATCCTGCCCCGCGAGGCCGAGGTAGCCGCGTGTGATATGGCCGTCCTTGATCAGGCGTCCCGCGACGAACGCGGCCGTGTTGATGCCGGTCGCGAAGCAGATTCCCTGGGCCGGGCGAATGACCGCGGTATTCACGCCGATCACCCGGCCGCGACCGTCCACGAGCGGACCGCCCGAGTTGCCGGGGTTGAGCGCGGCGTCGGTCTGGATGACGTTGTCGATCAACCGTCCGGAGGTCGAACGCAACGAACGGCCGAGCGCGCTTACCACACCGGCCGTGACCGTGCATTGAAAACCGTAGGGGTTGCCGATCGCGATCGCTACTTGTCCGACGCGAACCGCGTGCGAGTCGCCGAACGTCACCGCCGGTAGCCCTGGCGCGCCGACGCGGATCACGGCCAGATCCGTATCGGGATCGTCGCCCACCAAATTCGCTTCCGCGCGGCGGCCGTCGTACAGCGTGACGGTCAGCCGGTCGGCACCGTGCACGACGTGGCTGTTGGTCAGGACGAACCCGTCCGGCGTGAAGAGAAACCCCGAGCCGCTGCCCTGCGTTTCGAACGGTCGGCGCCGCGAGGGGCCGGACGAGCCCTGTGTGCGGCGATGGACGTCGATGTTGACGACCGAAGGGCTGACGCGATCCGCCGCGCCCGTGACCGCACGCGAGTACGCATCCAGCAGCTCGTCGTCCGATTCGTGCTGCGCTCCCTGAGACTCCGCAGCAGTCGAGCCATCATACGCGATCAGCTCGATGGCTCTGTCCACATTCATGTCGTGCGTCATGTCGTCACCATCCACGGCGATGGGAGTTCATCTCCCACACCAAGACCTCGGCGCCCATGGCCGCGTCGGCGGTCAATGTCCGAGATCCCGCCGCGGTCAAGCGCACCGAGTCACCGGCTTCGATCCGGCCCACGCCCTCCAACTCCACGGCACCTTTGGGCACGAAGACGTGGACGAACCGCGCGTCGGGCACCGTGACCGTTTCGCCCGGCGTTAGTCGCCCAACCGAGAGCACGGCGTCCTTCTGCCGGATGGAAATCGCCGCGTCGTGTCCGCGCCCCGACGCGAGCGGCACGAGGCCGCCCTTCGCGATCTGCGCGTTGATGTCCAACTGTTGATACGCGGGGTTGATCCGTTCGGTATCCGGCACGACCCACATCTGAACGAAGTGCACGGGTTGGTCGCCGCTCGGGTTCATCTCCGAATGCCAGATGCCCGTGCCCGCGCTCATGCGCTGCGCAAGACCGGGGTAGATCACATCTGCGTTACCCAGCGTGTCTTTGTGTTCCAGTTCGCCGTCCAACACCCACGTCACGATCTCCATGTCCTGGTGCGGGTGCGTGCGAAAACCTGTGCCCGGTTTCACCACGTCCTCGTTATTGACCAGTAACAGGCCGTGGTGCGTGTTGTGCGGGTCGTAGTGCGGCCCAAAGCTGAAACTGTGTCGCCCGTGAAGCCAGTCGATGGTCGTCACGAAACGATCGGTGCTGCGGTGGATTTGCGTCAACGCGGCCGGCATAAGGACCTCACGAGAATCGTCCGATCATATAGCCAACTGTACGACGGCCAGAGGGGCTTCGTAAAGGGAGGGCCGGGACAGGTTTCGAAGGACCTTCTGGTTATGCGATCCTGATGACAAAGTGCATCGCGAAGTCCAGCGCCGTGCCGAGGACGCACACGAGGTACAGCAGCCCTGTAGGCCGTGGGCCCGTCTTCCAGAAGTAGACTGCGTTGAAGACGAGTAGGGCGTCGTAGCCGATGTTGATGGTCTGGTGCGCGACGGGGAAGCGCGCGGCGAGGAAGGCGGTGGTGAAGATCAACACGAGGGGGAGGATCGCCAGCGCGAGGGGCAGGGGCTGACGGCGCTTGACCAGCACGACGACCAGCGCCCACACGAGCGCGACGAAGACGATCAGAAAAAAGATATGAGCGAGGAAGAAGACCTGGGCGCCGACGGGCCCGGCTTCATGCATCGTGCGGGGCCTTCGCCGTATATTTCAACACCCGGACTTTCTCCATCGTGACCAGGCCCTCCTGCACCGACTCGTCCACGACCGGCAGAAAGGATTGGATCTTGTTCTCCGCGTCCACGATCTCGATCACGATCGGCAGGTCGCGCGACAGTTCGAGGAGTTTGGACGTGTGCAGGCGGGAGTGCTTGCCGAAGCCCATCGGCCCGCGGAGGACGGTCGCGCCGGCCAGGTGCATCTCGCGCGCGCGGTGGACCAGCGCCTCGTAGAGCGGGCGGCCGGTGCGGGAGTCGACGTCGCTCTCGCCGATGAAGATCCGGAGTAGGACGCCTTCTTCGGGAATCTGCATGGGTGCAACCTCCTGTGGCGCGTGGAGCGCCACATCCGACGGGGCGTCCATCGAGACGGGCGCGCCCGGCGCCGCGATGCCCCGGTAGTAGAGGACGTGCGCGCGCTCCAGCGTGACCATCCCGCGATGGACGCGCGGCGCAACGGCCTTCAGCAGCCGGGCGATCCGCGCCTCCGAGTCGACGACTTCCACGATCACGGGCAAGGCATTGCTCACGGTCCAGGCCTGTTCTGTGAGGATCCGGCCACCGAGCGAAAAGCCCATGTGGCCCTTCAATACCGTTGCCCCCGCGAGGCGCTCGTGGCGCGCCGTCTCGACGATCGCCTCGTACGTGGGTTGCGGCCCGACGCGATCGACGTTGGTCAGGTAGAACCGGCACAGAACCTGTTCACCTTCAAGCTTCATCCTAGGAGTGTATCCGAGTATTTGGGTGTTGGAGCCTGTTCAGGAACCGTAGGTGGCGCAGCAATGGCCAGATGCAAGGCTGAGTGACAACGCAGCAGATGGCCATTGCTTCGCGATGCAAAAACCGCATTTATGGATAGGCTCCTAGAACCACGCCTTCGCCGCGAGCACGCCGAGGCGCACGGCCACAAGGCCCAGAAGGACGCTGAGCACGATGTTCAGGGTCGCCGTGAGCCACTCGCCGTCTAAGAACAGCGCGTGGTTTTCAAACTCGAACGAAGAGAACGTCGTGTACGCACCCAGGAAGCCGATCGCCAGCAAGAGTTGGACATGGTCAGGCCGCGCGACGAGGCGCTCCATAATGAGTGTCCCGAGGACGCCGATCAGAAAGCAGCCGGAGATATTGACGACGAACGTGCCGAGCGGAAACCGCGTGCCGACTGTCGAGCCGATCCACGTTCCCACGACGAACCGCGCATTGGCCCCGAGAAATCCTCCGATACCTACGAGCAGATACGGCAGCAGTTGGCTCACGATTTCCCTCCGTTCCGTGATGGGTTACCATAGCGCGAAGCGAGTCGCCTCGTCCAGACCGATTCTGGTTCCGGATGTTTCCCGATTTGCTTCGCGCGGGAAGTTCGCTATAGTAGCGCGGGTCTGACGGATTCCCAACTTGGAGTTTTGGTCGATGAAACACACCATACTGATACTGGCTACCATCGTCGTGACCGGATGGTTCTCCCCTGGCGAGGTGCGCGCGATCGACTACCGGCTGGAAGTCGGCCTGCCGACCTACCAGTGGAAGGAGCATTTCTCCGGGGGGACGCCTCGGGAGTCGGGGCCGCTGTTGACGCTTGGTGGATACGTGAGCGGCTTCCCGTGGGAGAGCACGCCCAGGGTGACGCTCCGCGGAGATGTCGAGATGTTCCTCGCGCGGGTACCGTTCAGCACGTTCGCCCAGAGCCTGTCCGGTCCGGGCACGGTGACGCCGCTTGACACGCACTCGGATTACCTGGGATTTCGGTACGAGGGCAGCCTCGGCCGACGGTTCGGCTCGGAAGCCGCAGGGCTTGAACCGTTTCTCGGTTTTGGGGCTAGATGGTGGCTTCGATACATCGAGACCAAGGATGCGGTGACGGGGTATCCCGAGTTTTACCAGATCCTCTACGGCCGCGTTGGAGTCCGCGCCAGACGCCCTTTTGGGGCGCGATTTCTCTTACACGGTGCGGTGTCGATCGATCCACTGCTCTGGGCGCAAGAACGTATCGATTGGACTGATATATCGGGGGAAAAGCTGACGGTTCGAAACGGTAAGCGCCCGGGTTGGACCATTGAGCTGGGGGTCGGCGACGGTTCGCTGGATGGCACCGTCTTTTGGCGGGCGACTCGGTTCGGGGAAAGTGATCACGTGTCCTGTTTAGGGGGCACCTCCCGCTGTTTTCAACCTGAGTCCGACCAAGACATCATCGGAATGAAACTGGGTTTGGCTTTTTAGCTATCGATGGTCTCTGCACACGTGGACCCTAGCCTCGACCTTGTCGAACGCTTTTTCCGCGGCACCGGTTCCTCGTACGACTTCATGGTCCACGCCGCCACGTTCGGCATCGACCGGCTGTGGAAGCGGCGGATGGTTCGGATCGTCCGCGAGCGCGTGGGAACGCCCCGCTCTATCGTGGATCTGGCGTGCGGGACCGGGCTATCGACCTTCGCGTTCGCGCGTGCGTTTCCAAACTGCCGGGTCGTGGGGGTCGAGCTAAGGGACGAATACCTGCAACGCGCGCGGGCGAAACAGAAACGGGGCCCCTATCCGAACGTCGAATTTGTCTTGAGCCGCGCGGAGACATTTGAGACGACGGAGCGGTTCGACGTCGTCAGCGGCTCGTACTTCGCCAAGTATGCCGATCTGCCGCTGGTCGTTCAGCAATCGAAGCGATGGCTCGTTCGAGGCGGCCTTTTCATGATGCACGATTTCACGCTGCCGCCCAATCGATCCGCGCTCGCCGTGTGGCTGGCGTATTTCTGGCTGTTGCAAACGATCGGATCGAGGATCTTCCCTGCGTGGAAGGCGATTTATGATGGGTTGCCGGAGCTGATCCAGCGGACGCGATGGACGAGCGAACTCACGGCGTTGCTGCGGGAGCGAGAATTTCGAGACGTCACGTTCGAGTGGCAGACCCTCTGGGGATCGGCGATCATCACGGCGCGCTCCCCTGCGTGAACCGAAACAACGCCAACCCCAAGCCTAACGCGATTGCCCCCAGGCTGACGCTCTTGAGGATCCGTTCGTACCTTGCGACAAGCGCTTCGTCGGCTTCCGCCCGATTCGTCATCCGCTTGATGGCTTTGTACGGCCGCGACGCCGTGATCTCCACGACGCTCAGCGCCGCCATCGCCCCCGCCACGATCAGCACCACGACTGACAGCGCGTTCGTCTGCATCGCGTAGCCCGCGAGCACGGGCAGCGCCCCCCACGAGACGGCGAACCACCCGTCGGCGTGAAACCGGCCGTTCCACCACTCCAGGTTATAGGCGAAGACGAAGAACCCCTCGATCACGGCGATCACGGCCAGCCACGGGACGTACCGGACGCTGTAGTACCCGGCGATCGCGTACGCGATGATGAGCGAAACGGCGGCGGCGATCCATAGTTGCCGGCGCGAGAAGACCTCGCCCCACGGCTTGAGGCTGCGGCTCCCCAGCGCATCGAGAGCGTGCGCGGCGATGCCCAGCCCCAGGAAGTAGATGACGAGCAGCGCGCCGACACGATCCCACGCGATGGACGGCGCGAGCATCCCGCCGATGATGGTGTACGAGAGGACCATTCCGGTATAGGGGAGGAACAACAAGCCGATCGCGACACGGAGGCGAGTGGGGCCCCAGCGCGGGACAAACCATTCGGAGAGTCGATCCGAATCAGTGGGCATCGGCCCAGGTGGGCCCCGCCCCGATGTCCACGCGCATCGGCACCGAGAGGGGGAAGGCGCCCTCCATCTCGGCCTTAACGAGGGCCTTCAGCGGTTCCAGATCCTTGGGGCTCACCTCGAAAACCAACTCGTCGTGCACTTGGAGTAGCATCCGCGCGTCCAAGCCCTCGCGGGCGAGGCGATCGTGGATCTTGACCATCGCGAGCTTGATAAGATCGGCGGCGCTGCCTTGGATGGGGCTGTTGACCGCGCTCCGCTCGCCGAAGCTGCGGAGCGCGGGGGTCGCACCGGCGAGTTCCGGGATGGGGCGTTTGCGCCCCAGGAGCGTGGTCACCACGCCTTCCGCGTGTGCCTTGGCGATCGTGGCGTCGACGAAGCGCTTCACGCCCTGGTAGTGGGCGAAGTACTCGTCGATGTACCGCTTGGCCTCGGTCTGCGAGACCCCGAGCTGGTCGGCCAGGCCGAACGCCGAGATGCCGTAGATGATCCCGAAGTTGACGGTCTTGGCGGCCCGCCGCATCGCCGGGGTGATCTCGCCGGCCGGCAGGCTGAAGATCGTCCGCGCGGTATCGGTGTGGATGTCGCCGTCGCCCGCGAACGCCTCGATCAGGCGCTCGTCCTGCGAGAGGTGGGCCAAGATGCGCAGTTCGATCTGGCTGTAGTCCGCGGAGACGAGCAGGTAGCCGGGGTCGGCGACGAACGCCGCCCGAATCCGCGGCCCCATCGGACCTTTGATCGGGATGTTCTGCAAATTCGGGTCGCTGCTGGACAGCCGGCCGGTCGCGGCGACCGCCTGGTGATAGGTTGTGTGCACGCGGCCCGTTCGGGGCGAGATCAAGAGCGGCAGGGCGTCGACGTAGGTGGATTTGAGCTTGGTGATCTGGCGGTAGGCCAGGATCTCGGCCGGGAGTTCGTGCCGGGGAGCCAGTTGGGTCAGCACGCCTTCGTCGGTGGAGTACCCCGTCTTGGTCTTCTTGATCGGCGTCAGGCCGAGGCGGTTAAAGAGGATGTCGGCGAGTTGCTTGGGCGAGTTGAGGTTGAACTCGCCGCCGGCCAAGGCGTACAACCGCTGCATCATCCCCGTCATCTGCGCGTCGAGTTCCTTGCTGAGCGCCGATAACAGCTCGGCGTCCACGCGGATGCCGAGAGACTCCATCCGGGCCAAAACCGGGATCAAGGGGATCTCGATCCGCTCCAGCACGTCCGTTTGACCGTCGGCAGCCACCCGCGCGTGCAGTTCGTCGACCAGCGCGTCCGTCGCCTGGCACCAGTCGGCGTAGGTGGCGGGGTGGTCGTCCGGCGCGGCGACCTGCCGCGACAGGTATTCCAGCGCGACGGGGGCCAGAGATTGATCGGGCCGGTTGGGATTGAGCAGGTACGAGGCGAGCATGGTATCCCGCAGCCGCGCCCGCACGGCACATCCCTTTCGGAATGCCCAGGCGATCAGGGGTTTGACGTTGTGCCCGCGAACCGTCACCCGTTCGTCGGCCAGCAGCGCCGCCAGGTGACGGGTCGTCTCCTCGGGGAGCGGGTCTTGACCCAAGGACGCACGCGCGCCGTGGGGCACGACCACCCCGAGGGCGCCGGCCGCCGCGTAGGCCAGAGCACGAAGCTCGGCTTCGGCAGGCCGGCCCGCGGTCCACGCGGGGGTCAGCGTGATCGCGCCCGCCTCGCGGGCGCGATCGATCACCCGGGCGAACATCTGTGAATCGTCTACCACGTCGTACGAGAGGGACGACGTCTTCGGGGACGGAGCCAGGGTGGTGAGGAGGGCCGTGAACTCGAGCTCACGGCACAACCCGGTGAGTCGAACCAGATCGGGGTCCCGCCGGCGGAACGCGTCGAGGTCGAGCGTGACCGGGCAATCGGTCTGGATGGTCGCGAGTTGGCGGGAAAGTCGCGCCTGGTCGGCGTGCTGGGCGAGGTTTGCCCGCAGCTTCGGCTGGCGCACGTGATCGAGCCCCGCGAGGATCCGCTCGACCCCTCCGAATTCCGAGACGAGCTTGGTCGCCGTCTTCTCGCCGATCCCCGGCACACCGGGGATGTTATCGGTCGCGTCGCCCATCAATCCCAAAACGTCGGGCACCAGGTCGGGGCCGACGCCAAACCGCTCGCGGACCTCGGCCTCGCCGAAGACCTTGTCCTTCAACGTGTCGTACACGCGCACGTGCGGCGAGACGAGTTGGAGCATGTCCTTGTCGGCGGTGACGATCGTGACCTCCAGCCCCTCGGCCTCGGCCTGCCGCACGATCGTACCGATCAGGTCGTCGGCTTCGAACCCCTCGATCATCAACGTGGGGATCGCGAACGCGTCGACCATCCGATGGATGTAAGGAAGTTGGCTCGCCATCTGGTCCGGCATGGCGGGGCGGTGGGCCTTGTACGCCTCGAAGTCGGTGTGACGCTGCGTGGGACCCTTGGAGTCGAACGCGACCGCGACGTAATCCGGCTGGTGCTCGCGGATCACCTTGAGCAGCATGGCGGTGAAGCCATACACGGCGTTGGTGGGAAGTCCCTTCGAGGTCGAGAGGTGAGGGAGCGCGAAGAAGGCGCGGTAGATGTATCCGTGACCGTCGATGAGGAAGAGGCGCGCGGCCATCAGAGACCGAGGCGTCGGTGGACCTGCATGATGCACTGGTCCATGACGACCTCCAGCCCCGCCTCGCGGGCTCGCGCCGCCGCATCCGGGTGGCTGATGCCCTGTTGGAGCCACACGGCGCGAGCGCCGCGCGCGATGGCGGCTTGGACCACGGCGGGCGCTTCGTCGGCCGGCCGAAACACGTTGACGATCTCGATCGGTCCGGGGATGTCCGCCAGCGACGCATACACGCGTTCGCCGAGGATCTCGCGTGCCGACGGATGGACCGGGATCACCCGGTACCCCTGCTCGATCAGGTAGCGAGGGACCTCATGGGAGGGTTTCCCCGCTTGCGTCGAGCAGCCCACGACGGCGATGGTCTTGGCGGAGCGCAAAAGGCGCTGGATCTCTTCGTCGGACATGGTGATCCTATTCGCCGAACACTACACCAGGGAGACGGCGCAACACAAGCCGGAGCGGGTGGGGACTACGGCCGAGCGGGCGGGGCGAACGCGGCTTCGTGGCGCAGGAGGCGCGCCTTCAGATCGAGGCCGCCCGCGTAGCCGGTCAACGCGCCGTCGTGGCCGATGACACGGTGGCACGGGATGACGAGCCCGATCGGGTTGGCGCGGCAGGCCGCACCCACCGCGCGCGCAGCCTGAGGACGGCCGATCGCCGCGGCGATCTCGCCGTAGGTGCGGGTCTGTCCAAATGGGATGGCGAGCAGCGCGCGCCAGACCGCGCGCTGGAATGGGGTGCCGTGCGGGTCTAAGGCGAAAGAGAAGCGGGTGAGCTTCCCGAAGGCGTAGTCGTGGAGTTCCGAGTGGATGGCGCGATGGGTGCGGGTGGATTCGCGGAGGCGCGCATGTGGGGCGGGTGAAGGGGCGTGAGCACAGAGGTCGAGTTCGACGACACCATTGGGGCCGGTGATGATGCGGGCTTTGCCCCAGGGGAGTTCGAGGTGGCTGAAGAGGAGATCATTAGTAGAAGGAGAGACAAAGAGAGAAGGCAACTTCATCTCGGAGCCTCGCGCCGGGAAAGCGGGCGCTGCGTTCCGCAGCCCGCTTTGCGGGGTATGGTGCCGAAGGGGGGATTTGAACCCCCACGGGTTGCCCCACACGCCCCTCAAACGTGCGTGTCTGCCATTCCACCACTTCGGCCCAATACGCAGTGGCGGATTATATAACGAGGGGACCCCCGCCTGTCAACGCGATGGGTCTCTTTCGTCTTGTGTCGCGAATTTGCTAAGATGGCGTACGTGTAGGAGATGCGCCGTGGCCCCCGATGACATGGACATGGAAAACTTCGAACTGCCCCCGCTCCTGATTCCGAAACGGGACGGGCCGGAATGCCCGTTCTGCGGAGAGCCGATGCAGAACGCCGACGGCGATTACCTGTGCATTGACTGTAACGGTGGAACGTACGGACCCGAAACCGGTTAGCTGACGGGTGTTTGATGTCAACCGGCGGTGATGCTTCGCGGTACTCCCTCCTCCATGACGCGCTTCGGGATCGCATCGAGGCGCTCCAGAACAAGATCCACGTCGGTATGGATTTCGCGCTCGACCACCTGTTCGACCAACAGATCGACCACTACTTTCAGCACGAGGAAGCGCTGGAAGAGTTGGACGCCCTGCTCGGGCGCGTCGTCGCCGACTTCGACGTGCTTTCCGACGTCGCGGCCCTCAAGCGGTTTGAATCCCGCCTCCTCATCCTGGAAGATCGCTGCGAGGAGATCGACGCCGGGTTGCACCAGCGCCCCATGCGGCGCCGCAAGCGCATCAACCTCTTCGAGTTTTTCACCCACTCCCAAGGGGGAAACGGCCATCAAGACGGCGCGCCGGCGCCGGAGGTGTCGAGCGTGGACGAGGCGTATCGGCTCCTCGGCGTCGAGGCCGGGACCCGCCCGGCGCTCGTGACGGCCGCGTTTCGACGCCTGGTCAAGGAACTCCACCCGGACGCCAACGGGGGAGACCGCAGCCACGAGCCGCGACTCCGCAAGCTCGTGGCTGCGTACCAGTTCCTCAAAGCGCAAGTGAAATAGCGATCAGCTCACAGGAAACTACAGCGTGGTATTGGCTTTCCTGTGAGGAATGAGCTGGTCGCTACGAGCTAACCGAGAATTCCTAACACGTTCTCTTCCCGGACCATCACAAGCTCTTCATCGTTGACGGTGACCTTGCTCCCGGCGTACCGTTCGTAAAGGATCTTGTCCCCGGGCTTGAGCGATGTCTTCACGAAGATCTTCTCGTCATCCTTCTTGGTTTTGGACCGGGGTTTGTCCTCGTCCTTGTACTTGTAGCGGCCCTCTCCGATTGCGATCACCTCGCCTTCTTGAGGTTTTTCCTTGGCGCTATCGGGGATGAACAGCCCGCCGGCGGTCTTTTCTTCACCGGCCGATTGGCGTACGACGGCCCAATCATGTAACGGTCGAATCTTCATTGGTCCCTCTCCTTTGTGTCTGCCAGAGGCACGACACAGCGTGCCTCCCTGTTCGGATGGCATTATAACGGATGGCAGGATAAAAACGCTGAGCGAGTGAATCAAGCCTTGGGGTATTCGCGGGCCAACCGCGGGTCAAAGGCGTCGCGCACGACGTCGGAGAACAGGTTGGCCGCCAGGACCAACGTGAACATGAACGCGAACGCGGAGGCCAGCGACCACCAGACCATGGGCTCGCGCGCCATCTCGAGGCGCGCGCCGTTGATCATCGTGCCCCAACTGATCGTGGAGGGATCCACGCCCACGCCGACGTAGGACAGGACGGCCTCGGCCAACACCAGGCCGCTGAAATCCAGCGTGACCGTGATCAACACGATATGCATGACGTTGGGCAGGATGTGCCGCAGCATGATCGTCATCCCGCCCGCGCCGTAGGCCGTGGCCGCCTGGATGTACTCCATCTCCCGTAACTTGAGCGTCTCGCCGCGCAACAGGCGGCAGAG
>Ga0180094_1000015_pt1 | contig 42429 bp, 39 predicted proteins | sample EasRivT47_16_1Da_FD_121786 | JGI IMG/M metagenome (GOLD analysis project Ga0180094, IMG submission 121786) | Soil microbial communities from meander-bound floodplain in the East River, Colorado, USA - East River metaG ERMLIBT47_16_1Da | ecosystem: Environmental > Terrestrial > Soil > Floodplain ... | reverse complement strand
GATCGCTTTCGGTGGTCAAGACGTCCGAGGTCATCACGCCGCCGGGACCGTACATGCGGTACACCTGTTTACGCCCAGGCCACGTGGCCTTGCCCTCCGACCGTTTGCGCCGCGCTCGCCCCGCGTATTCTTGCAGCTTGTAGGCGCAGTCCAGGTACGGCGCATCAGCGGACGTATCCAAGCGCGAGCCGATGCCGAACCCGTCGATGGGAGCGCCCGCGGCCAGCAGATCGCGCACCGCGTACTCATCGAGGTTTCCGCTGGCGAAGATCGTGACCTCGTTGAGGCCGCCGTCGTCCAGGATGTGCCGGACCTTCTTGGCGTGCTCGGCCAAATTCCCGCTGTCAAGTCGGACGCCCTTGATCGCGATACCCTCCTGCGCCAGACGCGGCGCCAACGCCACCACCTTCCGGGCCGCGGCCTCGGTGTCGTACGTGTCCAGAAGCAGGACCACGTTGTTCGGCTGGGCGCGGGCAAAGTCCACAAACGCCTGCGCCTCGTCGTCGTGCGCCTGGATAAAAGAGTGGGCCATCGTCCCGTAGGAGGGAACGCCGAAGCGCAGCTCGGCCAGCACGGTCGAGGAGCCCGAGAGACCGGCGAGGTATCCGGCGCGCGCGGCCCACAGGCCCGCTTCGGCGCCGTGCGCGCGGCGCAGGCCGAAATCCACCAGCAGCTTGCCTGGCGCCGCCAAGACCGCGCGCGCGGCCTTGGACGCCAGCAAGGTCTGCCCGTGCAGGATGTTGATCAGCCTGGTCTCGACGAGCTGGGCCTCGGCAATGGGCGCGGTCACCCGAAGGATGGGTTCATCGGCAAAAAAAACGCTGCCCTCGGGCATGGCGTGCACGTCCCCCGTGAACCGCAACCGCGCGAGGTGGTCGACGAAGTCCCGGCCGAAGCGGCCGCACTGCGCGAGCCAGGCCAGCTCATCCGGCGTGAAGCGCAGCGTCTCCAGGTACTCGAGCGCCTGCGCCAACCCAGCCGCCAGGAGGAAGTTACGGCCCCGGGGGAGCTTGCGCACGAAGAATTCGAACACCGCCGTCTCGCGCATTCCAGACCGGAAATACCCGTCGAGCATGGTGAGCTGGTAGAGGTCTGTGAGCAGCGCGCTCGATTCGGGCCTCATCGGGTGAGCGCCTCGATCCGAATCAGCGCCGCGCCGAGGCGTCCCATCTCCGCCTCCGCCTTGCGCCCGTCGTCTGGCTGGACGTTCACCGCCCGGATCGCGTCCGCAAGGACGACGGTCCGATACCCGCGCGTGAGGGCGTCCCGAACCGTGCTCACCACGCAGTAGTCGGTGGCCAGGCCGCCCACGAACACGCGCCGTACCCCGGCGCGCCGCAGGCGGTCGTCGAGATCAGTCCCTTGAAATCCCGAGTAGGCGTCTTGGTCAGGCGTCGTGCCTTTGGAAATCACGGCGGTGGCCGGAGGAAGATTGAGGGCGTTCGCAAACCGCGCCCCCGGGCTCTCGGCCACGCAATGGGGCGGCCAGGGGCCTCCCCGCTCGCGGAACGAGCAATGCCCTTGAGGGTGCCAGTCGCGCGTGGCAAACACCGGCAGCCCCCGTTCACGCCAAACCGCAAGGTAGCGGTTCAGGACGGGGATGACCTCGTCGCCGCCGGGGACTCCGAGGGCGCCGCCGGGAAGAAAATCGTTTTGAACGTCGACGACAACGAGCGCGTCCCCCGTCTGGAGGGTCAGAGGGATTCCTTCGTCGGGATTCATCGCAGCGTCTCGGACGCTCCTGACGTCCCAATCAGCCGGCGATTGCCGACGTCAGGGGAGGGCAAAGGGGGTATGGGAGTGACGGCAGCGCCGGTCAACGGCGCAGATTCGCCGAAGGAATTCGACGAGCGCGCGTGGTTACGCCGTGTCTTGCTTGACGACCGAGACCTTGACCTCGCCCGTCACGTCTGAAGCGAGTTTGACGGGAATGCTAAACGTGCCGAGCGTCTTGATCGGCTTCTCGAGCAGGATCTTTCTCTTGTCCACGATGAAGTCCGCCGCCGCCAGCGCGTCCGCGATGTCCTTGCTCGTCACGGAGCCGAAGAGCTTGTCTTCCTCTCCAACCTGCATCGGGATCGTCACGGGGATGCCCGCCAGGCGTGTAGCCACTTCGTCCGCGGCCGCGCGTTCCTTCTTGCGCTTGGTCTCGATCAGACGCTTCTGGTGGTCCAGCGCACGGACGTTCTTCTCGGTGGCGGCCGCGGCCATCTGGCGCGGGAGCAGGAAGTTACGGGCATAGCCATCGGCAACCGTCACCAGCTCGCCCATCTGGCCCACGTGATCGACGTCTTCGCGCAAAATCACCTTCATGACGCACTCCCCCCGGTGGAATAAGAATTTGCATGATATCGAAACGGCGGTTGGGATGTCAACCGGGGTGATACACCATGAGGGTGTTGGTCGGAGTCTTGCCGTCGGACGCTCTTCCGCCGACGAGGTAGATCGCGCCGCCCAGCTCGACGGCCGCCGCGGCGGCTCGGGGCTCGGGCATCGAGGCCACAATGCGCCAGCCTCGGGCGCGGTCGTAGCACGCGGCCGTGGCCTGGATTGCCTCGCCGTCGTTGCCGCCGAACACGTGGATCGCGCCATCCAAGACGGCGGCGGACACGCCCGCCGCCGGCCACGGCAACGATCCGATCTCCGACGGGGCCCATTCCCCTCGGACGGGGTTGTAGGCCTCGATCACATCGAAATTCCGAAACGCGCCGCCCTTGAACGCTCCGCCCCCCATCGCGAGCACCTTCCCGTCCCACGGCACCGCGGCCAGCGAAAAGCGCGGGGTGGGCAGGGGCGAGAGCTCCAGCCAGCGGCCATTCACGAGGTCGAAGAACTCGGTGAAGTCAAACGCCGGATCCGTGAGCGGCCCCCCGGGCGTGTCGGGGAGGTGCCCGCCCATGAGATAAATGCGCCCACCCAGGACGGTCGCGGCGGGAGCGTCGTGGCGGCGTAACAGATCAGGCCCCTTGGTCCAGGAGTCCGATTCGGGATCGTAGATCTCCACCGTGGTGAGGAATTGAAACGTTCCGTCCGGCTTCTTGAACCCCCCGCCCATGACGTAGACACGGCGGTGAAACGGAACGGCGACGACGCCGGAGCGCGCGGTCGGCATCGGGGCGCACGGCGCCCAGCTCTCCTTCGCCGGATCGTAGCATTCGACGGTCTTGAGCGCCTGAAACCCCGCACCGCCGCCCCCGAAGACGTAGAGCTTCCCGTCCAGGGCAGCCGCCGCGCAATGCGACCGCTCGGTGGACAGGGGAGGAGCGACCATCCACGGCGGACGCGTCATCGCCCGGCCGTGACCGACGCGGCGATCAACCCCGCGGCCTCGTCGATCTTGACCTTTCGCACCTCCCCACTGCGGCGGTCCTTGAGCTCGACCTCGCCCTGCGCCACCGACTTTTCGCCAAGGACCAGTTGGACGGGAATCCCCAACAGGTCGGCATCGTTGAACTTCACCCCGGGACGCTCCGCTCGATCATCGACCAGGACGTCGACGCCCGCGTGAGCGAGCGCGGACTCGATGCGAGTGGTCGCGGCCATGACGGCCGCCGACCGATCGTTGAGCGGGACGAGGTGCGCGGGAAAGGGCGCGAGCGGCGCCGGCCAGACGATCCCCTTGGCGTCGTGGTTCTGTTCGACCGCGGCGGCCACGACCCGGCTGACCCCGATGCCGTAGCAGCCCATCACGATCGGCTGCTCCTTGCCCTCGTGGTCCAAATACGTGGCGTGCATCGCATCGCTGTATTTCGTCCCCAACCGGAAGACGTGGCCGACTTCGATCCCGCGCGTGATCGTTAAGCGACCGTTGGCGCACCGGGGGCAGGAATCTCCGGCCGCCGCGTTCCGCACATCCGCGACCACGTCGATGCGACAATCGCGGGTCGGGTCGACGTGGATCAGGTGCGCGTCGGCGCGGTTCGCCCCCACCACCGCGTCCCGCACGCCGACCGCCGCGTGGTCGGCCACGATCGGCACGTCCCGCAAGCCGACCGGCCCAGAAAATCCTTTGGGCCCTCCGGTCGCCTTGACGATCACCGCGTCGGTCGCAAGTGCGACCTCGGCCACACCGAGGTGCCGCTTAAGCTTGATCTCGTTGACCTCGTGATCGCCTCGGACCAAGATCGCGACGACCCGATCCCCCGCCTGGTACAGCAGGGTCTTGAGCAGCCGATCGGGGGAAACGCCCAGGAAAGCGGCGACCTCCGCCACCGTGTGCTTGCCGGGCGTGGCCACTTCCTCCATCGAGCCCGTCGAGGCGCGAGCGGTTCCATCTCCGGTCGGCCCCACGGCTTCCGCGCGTTCGACGTTCGCCGCGTACCCGCACACGTCGCAATTCGCAATCCCTTCCTCTCCCGTGTCGGCCAGCACCATGAACTCGTGGGAGAAACTGCCGCCGATCAGCCCGGCGTCCGCTTCGACCGGTCGAAACGTCAAACCGCAGCGGGTGAAGATGCGGGTATACGCCTGGTACATCACGTCGTAGCTCACGCGGCTGGCGTCATCATCGCGGTCGAAGCTGTAGGCGTCCTTCATCAGAAACTCCCGCCCCCGCATGAGCCCGAACCGCGGGCGGATCTCGTCGCGGAACTTTGCTTGAATCTGGTAGAGCGTCATCGGAAGCTGGCGGTAGGATTTCACCTCGCGACGCACCAGGTCGGTCACAACCTCTTCGTGCGTCGGCCCCAGGCAGAACTCGCGCTCGTGCCGGTCCTTCAGCCGCAAGAGTTCCTTGCCGTACTGACCCCAACGGCCGGTTTCGCGCCACAACTCGGCCGGTTGGACGAAGGGCATCAGGATCTCCTGCGCCCCCGCGCGGTCCATCTCCTCGCGGACGATCCGCTCGACGTTCTTCAAGACGCGGTAACCGAGGGGCAGATACGTGTAGATCCCGGCCGCGACTTTGCGGATCATGCCGGCGCGGAGCAGCAGACGATGGCTGACGGTCTCGGCTTCGCCCGGATCTTCCCGGAGCGTGGGGATGAAGAGGGATGAATATCGCATGACGGTGGTCGTGTAGGGGCGGGTTTCAAACCCGCCCCTACGAATGAATGGGCAGTTGCGCGTTCCGTTCGGCAAGCATATGGTCGATTTCCTCCAACAAGACGTCCAGCAATTCGGCTTCAGGCACCTTGCGAACGATCTCGCCGTGCTTGAACAAGAGCCCGACTCCCCGCCCGCCCGCGACACCAATGTCGGCTTCCTTGCCCTCGCCGATGCCGTTGACCACGCAGCCGAGGATCGAGACGGTCAGCGGCTCCTTCACGTGCGCCAAGCGGCGCTCCACCTCGTTCGCCATCCGGATCACGTCGATTTCCAGGCGGCCGCAGGTCGGGCAGGCCACCACGTTGACCCCCCGCCGGCGTAGTTCGAGGGCCTTGAGGATCTCATAACCGGTCTTGACCTCTTCGACCGGATCGGCCGCCAGCGACACGCGGATCGTATCGCCGATACCTTCGGCAAGCAGGATCCCCAGACCCACGGCGGACTTGATCCCGCCGGAGAAGGCCGTCCCCGCCTCGGTGATGCCGAGGTGAAGCGGGTAGTCGCTCACCCGGGAGAACGCGCGATACGCCGCCGCGGCCAGCCCCACGTTCGACGCCTTCAGCGAGACCTTAATGTCGTCAAAGTCCAAATCTTCCAGAATGCGGATATGGCTCAAGGCCGACTCCACCATCGCGTCGGCGGTGGGATAGCCGTATTTCTCGAGCAGCTCCCGCTCGAGCGAGCCGGCGTTGACGCCGATCCGCACCGGCGTCCGGCGTTCCTTGGCCATCTTCACGACGCGCTCGACCTTGTCGCGATCCCCGATATTCCCGGGATTGATGCGGAGGCAATCGACCCCCGCCTCGAGCGCCTTAAGCGCGAGTTTGTAATCGAAATGGATATCAGCCACCAGCGGGAGCATCGTCTGCCGCCTGATCTCGGGTAACGCCTCGGCGGACGGCGCGTCGGGCACCGCCACGCGAACGATCTCGCAGCCGGCCTGTTCCAACGCGTGGATCTGCGCGACGGTCTTGTCGATCTGCGACGTGTCGGTCGTGGTCATGGACTGAACCGAAATGGGCGCATCCCCGCCGATCGCCACCGAGCCGACGTGAATCTGTCTTGTTTTACGCCTTGCGATGTTCATGGTCCAACGTCCTTGTAGGGGCGGGTTTGAAACCCGCCCCTACGGCATCATCCAATAATCCGCATGATGTCGTTATACGACACCACCAGCGCGAGAGTGATCAGCAGAACAAAGCCCACGGTCTGCGCGATCTCCTGGCCGCGGCGGTTGAGCGGGTGGCCGATGATCGCCTCGATCAGAAAGAAGAGCAACCACCCCCCGTCCAGCACCGGGATCGGTAAGAGGTTCATAATCCCGAGTTGGAGACTGATGAACGCGACCAAGCGGACCACGTCGGAAAACCCGGAATCCGCCGCCTCACCGGTCACCTGGGCGATCATGATCGGTCCGCCGAGCGCTTTGATCGAGAGATTCCCGGTGAAGAGCTGGCCCAGGACCTCGAAGGTGAGGCGGGTCAGCTCCCACATTCTCTCCGTACCCAACACGATGGACTCGACGACGCCGTACTGGCGGAAAATCATCGACTCCTGCCCGCCGACCCCGATCATCCACCGCTTGGACACCTCATCCATCACCGGGGTGAACTCCACGACGGCATCGACCCCGTCTCGCCGATAGGTCAGCGTGAGCGGCGCCCCCTGATTCTTCTGGATGGCGTCGGACATCTGATACCAATTATGGATCGGCTGGCCGTTCAGCGCCACGATCTCGTCGCCCGCCTTCAGCCCCGCCACGGCGGCGGGCTTGCCCGGACTCACCGCGCCGACGAGCGCCGGCTTCTCGGGCAGGATGCCCAGCGACCCCGTGCCTTTTTTATCGGATTGCCCCGGCACGGTAAACGTCAAGGTCCGCCGATCCCCGGCGCGATCCACCACGACCTCGACCGTCGTGTCCGGACGCGTGGCAAACTGGGTGACCGCCTGTTCCCACGTGGCCACCGCGCGGCCGGCGACCGATTCCAGCCGGTCGCCCACGAGAAACCCCGCGGCGCGCGCCGGCGACTCGTCCTGGATCCAGCCTACGACCGGCGGTTGTTCGAGAAACGCCGGCGTGTGAGTGCCGAGCAGAAAGACGACCGGCATCAGCCCGAACGCGATGATGATGTTCATCAGCGGCCCGGCAAGGACGATCCGCGTCCGTTCGCCCAGCGTCCGCGACGAAAACTCCTCGGGGCTCTTGGTCAGCTCTTGGCTCGGATCATCCCCCGCCATCTTCACATAGCCGCCGAGGGGGATCGCCGACACCATGTACTCGGTGTCGCCCACGGTCTTGCCGTAGATCTTCGGCCCGAACCCCAGCGAAAAGCGGATCACACGGACCCCGGTCCACCGCGCAACCAGAAAGTGCCCGAGCTCATGCACGAAAATCAGAAAACCAAGCACAACCAGGAACACCAGAATGGTATGGATCATCGCGACGCTCCGTCCCTCATTCCCGCGCGGCTCATGCGTCGCCCGGCGACAGCGCGGCGGCCTGCGAACACCCCAAAACCTCCCGCGCCGCGGCGCGAGCCCAGCGATCGGCCTGCAGCACGTCGTCGAGCGTCGTCGCCGGACGGCTGGACGACCGGCCAAGGACCCGCTCGATCGTGTCCGCGATGGCCAGGAACTCGACGCGCCCGTCCAAAAACGCCGCCACCGCCTCTTCGTTCGCCGCGTTCAAAACGGCCGGCGCGGTGCCGCCGGTCTTCAAGGCTTCGTAGCCGTACCCCAGACACGGAAACCGGTCGGGGTCGGGCGGTTCGAACGTCAGCGCGCCTCGCACCGCCAGATCGAGCGGAGGGAGGCGCAGGGGCAGGCGCCGGGGATACGCCAGGGCGTAGCCGATGGGGCCGCGCATATCGGGGATGCCCATCTGCGCGAGCATCGACCCGTCGCAGAACTCCACCAGCGAATGGACCACGCTTTGACGGTGGATCACGACGTCGATCCGATCGGCCGGCATCCCGAACAGCCAATGCGCCTCGATCACCTCGAGCCCTTTGTTCATGAGCGTCGCCGAGTCGACCGTGATCTTCGGGCCCATCGACCAGTTGGGGTGGCGCAGCGCGTCCTCGCGCGTCACACGATCGAGGCGATGACGGGGCAGATCCCAGAACGGTCCGCCGGACGCGGTCAGAATCAACCGCCGAACATCCTCAGTCCGCTGACCGCTCAGGGCTTGAAAGATCGCGCTGTGCTCGCTGTCGATCGGAAGAATCGACACGCCGTGCCGCGCGGCCTCGGCCGTCACCAGCGCTCCCGCCATGACCATGGTTTCCTTGTTCGCGAGGGCGATCGACTTCCCCGCGCGGATGGCCGCCAGCGTCGGCACCAATCCCGCCGCGCCGACGATCGCCGACACCACTAGGTTCCCGTCGCCCTGAGCGGCCACCGTCGCCGCGGCGTCGGGTCCGCCCAAGATGTCCACCGGCACGTCGGCGCACGCCGCGCGCAGGCGGTCGGCCTCCTCGACCCTGTTCACCGACACGACGCGGGGCCGGAACCGCCGGATCTGGCGTTCCAGCGCGTCACCGCCTCGGCCCGCCGCCAGGCCGACGACCTCGAAGAGATCGGGGAACTCCGCCACGAGATCGAGGGTGGCGGTGCCGATCGAACCAGTCGATCCCAAGATGACGAGTCGCTTCGCCTCCATCAACCCGCCACCCCGTGTGCCCCGTACCCCTTCACCCACACAAGGTAGTAATAGAAGAGCGGAACGGTGAACAAGAGGCCATCCACTTTATCCAGCAGACCGCCGTGAGCCGGAATGAGGCCGCCCGAATCCTTGACGCCCGCGCTCCGTTTAAACATCGACTCAACCAAATCTCCGATCATCCCGGCAAGCCCGCCGCCGAGGCCCACCCCCACGGCCTCAAACCAACTCATTTCGCCGGGAAACCACGTCGTCGCGACGAGCGCCGCGACCGCGCTGCCCACGACCCCTCCCACCGCGCCGGCCATCGTCTTCTTCGGACTCACGCGCGGCGCCAACGGCGTCCGGCCAACGGCCCGGCCTACGTAGTACGCCGCGCTGTCGCCGATCCACGTCACCCACAACACGAAGAGCACCAGCCAATCTCCGCCCAACAGCCCGCGAAGCAGGACCAGATGGCCCAGCAGCCACGCCACGTACCACACACCGAAGACCGCCAACGCCACATCGGTGAGTGCGAGATGGAGGTCCTTGCCGAACCACAGGGTGGCCCCGCCCATGGTCATGACCAGAGCGGTGATCAGGAACGGCAACGCGGTGTCCCACGCCTGATGGTAGACCATGACCACGACGCCGACACCGAAGGCCGCACCGAGCGCCATGGTCGGATACCGCGCGCTCCACGCCCCCGCCGGCGCTGCCGGCCCGAGGACGAGGCGATAGAACTCGAGTTGAGCCAAGAGCACCACAACCGCAACGAGCCCGGCGAACAGGAACAGCGGAAGATACCGGACCGCGGCATAGAGGACCGGCAGGGCGACCAGGGCGGACAGCACCCGCCCGGTGTGCTCCCTCACCCGGCTCTCCCCTGGAGTTGCTCACCCGTCCGGCCGAATCGGCGCTCGCGTCGTTGAAAATCCAGAAAAGCGGTCAGGAGATCCCGCCGGCGGAAGTCGGGCCACAGCGTTTTGGTGAAATAGAGCTCCGCGTAGGCCATCTGCCAGAGGAGAAAGTTGCTAAGCCGGTATTCGCCGCTGGTCCGGATCACGAGATCGGGGTCCTCCATCCCGTGCGTGTCCAGATACTGTCCCAGGAGGTCTTCATCGATCGCCGACGGAGCCAGCGAGCCCGCTTGAACGTCGGACACCACCCGCCGCACGGCGTCGACGATCTCGCTACGGCCGCTGTAACTCAGGGCAAGCGTCAGGGTCATTTCTTGGTGAGACGCAGTTTCGCGCTCGACGCGGCGAATCCACTCAACCACGCTGGCCGGCAATCGCTCGATCCGACCGATCGTCCGGAATCGAATCTCGCGTTCCATCAGCGTCGACAGTTCCCGCTTGAGATAGAGCTCCAGGAGCACCATCAGTTCCTGGACTTCAAACATCGGCCGCCGCCAGTTCTCGGCCGAAAACGCATAGATCGTGAGGCCCGCGACGCCGAGCTCCCGGCAGCAGGTGACGACCTCCCGCACCGACTTGATCCCTTCATGGTGACCCGCCACGCGAGGGAGGTTTCTCTGCGCAGCCCAACGGCCATTGCCGTCCATGATGATGGCAACGTGCCGCGGAAGCGGCCCGCGCAAGACACGGGCTTGGAGCTCTTCTTCGGATTCGTGACCAACGACGGGAACGGGCATTTTCATGAGCCAACAGGCCGGAGGTGCGTCCTCATGAGCAGGCGTAGTGTAACGTGCGCCCTAGATGAAGTCAATCGTTTCGGTCCCCGGCGCGGCTTCTCGTTGACACCGCTTCATCTCGCGCTATACTGTCCCGTTACACGTCGCATGAGGGCACCACAATGAACACCAACACGCACACCCCACCGCCTGAACCGGCCAGATTCGAGCGAGGGCTCGGCCTCGCGATTCTCGCTCTGAGCCTGGTGATCCTCCTGCTGAACTTCATCGAGTAACCCACTCGCGTCACCGCTCTCCTTCGGGTCTCCGTCTCTCCCAACATCACCCTCCCTCGTCGCGCCGTTGCATGCCGCGAGCCGACACGGTAGAATGGCCGCCCGATCGGAGACCTGTGATGCCGTGGAGGATCGTGTTGGTTTGGCTACTGGTGACGGGCCCGCTCGCCGGCGGGTGCGTGTCGATCAACGTGCGACCGTCGCAGCAGCCGTTTCAAGAAACCCGGGTGTCCGGTGAAGGGCGACAGAAAATTCTCCTCATCGAGGTGGCCGGCTTTATCTCGGGTGAGCCGCGGGGGGGACGGATTCTCGGCGACCGCGACCCGAGCTTGGTGTCCCAAATCGCCGAGATCGTGCGCAAAGCGGAGAGGGATCGGCGTATCAAGGGGGTCGTCCTCCGCATCAACAGCCCCGGGGGAACCGTCACCGCGTCCGACACGATCTACCACGAATTAGCGGAGTACAAACACCGGGCCGGGATCCCGATGGTGGCCCAGATCCTCGATCTCGGCACGTCGGGCGCGTACTACATCGCCCAGGCCGCCGACCGCATCGTGGCGCAGCCTACGACCGTGACGGGCAGCATCGGGGTCATCATGGTCCGTCCGACAGTGTCCGGCCTGCTCGCCAAACTGGGCGTCGAGACCGCGGAGATCACGTCGGGCCCCCATAAAGCCATGGGGTCGCCCTTCAGCCCCCTGCGCGATGATGAGCGCGCGCTCTTTCAGACCGTGATCGATGAGATGCACGGGCGATTTGTCGGGACCGTGGCCGCCGGCCGGCCGCGGCTCGCGCCGGACCGGGTTGCCGCCTTGGCCGACGGCCGAATTTACACCGCGCAGCAAGCCCACGATGCCGGGTTGGTTGACGAGATCGGCTACCTGGAGACATCGATCGCCCGCGTCAAAGAGGCGGCCGGCCTCACCGAGGCGTCGGTGGTGACCTACAGCCGTCCCGGCGAGCACAAAGGGAGTCTCTACGCCGGACCGGTCGTCAACATCGATGCCGGGATCTGGCGGTTCGACGAACCGGGCTTTTTGTACCTCTGGCATCCGTAACCTCACCATCCACACACGACACGAAGGATCGAACACATGCAGCGACCGTCTACACGGGTGATACTCGGGTTGGGAGCGATCGTGATCGCCGCGATCGCCATCTGGGTCTACACCGAGTTTTCGGCTCCCTCGCTCACCGGCGCCTGGTCCAACGGAGCCCCCGAAAACCGGATCGACTTCACGTTCAACCCCGACGGGTCGGGCGTGATGGTCATCGGCTCGGCCCGTCTGGACTACCGGTACACGTTCGACCAGACTCAACGGCCGGCCTGGCTCGATCTTGATGCCGCTCCCAACGGAGCTCCCGTCACGATCCGCGCCATCGCCGAGTTCGCCCCCGGCGGGAAGCTGAAGATCCGCCTGCCGTTCCCCCGAACGCCCGACGCGCGGCCGACCGAATTCGTGGACAACGACATCGAAAACACCATTCTGCTGACGCGGGCCGCGTCCGCCTCGTGATCGGGCGGGATCGATCTCACGCCTGGATCGGGCTCGGATCGGCCCTCGGGCTGGTCTTCTCGTCGATGGCCCACGCGGCGCCACTCCCCGTGGTGGCCACCCTGCCGGTCCTCGCCGATTTCGTGCGGGTCATCGGCGGAGAACACGTGCGGGTCACGAGCCTGATTACCGGCCTCGAAAGCGAGCACACGTACACGCCGAAACCCAGCGACATCCAGGCCGTTCACGAGGCGGCGGTGTTGGTCAAAGTCGGGCTCGGGCTGGAAGCCTGGGTCAACGGCCTCATCAAGAACGCCGACAATCCTCGCCTGCTCGTCGTCGAGACCTCACAGGGCATCCCCTTGATGCGGGGAGGAGAGTCGCACGCCCACGACGAGGATGGAGGCGATCTCCACAACGACGAAGGACCACGCGCGGGCGGCAACCCCCACGTGTGGCTCGATCCCGAAAACGCGCAGGTGATGATCCGCCATATCTCGGAGGGGCTCGGGCGGGCCGACCCCGAGCGGCGCAAGATCTATCGGGCCAACCAAGCGGCCTACCTCAAACAACTCGACGAGCTGCAGCGGACGATCGTCCACCAATTCAAAACCGTGTCCAACCGGAAGATCATCACCCACCATCCGGCGTGGCCGTACTTCGCTCGGCGCTTCGACCTCCAGATCCGCGGAGACATCTTCACCCAGATCGGGAGCGAGCCGTCGGCCAAGCGCATGGCCGGCCTCATCAGGACGATCAAGCGGGAACGCATTCGAGTCATCGTGTCCGAACCGCAACTCTCGCCGAAGATCCCCCAAGCCCTCGCGCAGGAGACGGGCGCCACGGTCGTGGTCCTCACGCCGCTCCCCGGAGCCCTCCCCGGCACGGATGATTACCTATCGATGATGCGGTACAATGCCGCCACCTTGATCGAGGCGCTCCGGTGACGACGGCCAACGAGGAAGTGATTCGGTTTGACCGGGCCACCATTCACTATCGCGATCGCGTCGCCCTCGACGACATCACGTTGGGGATCCGGTCGGGAGAGTTCATCGGCATCATCGGGCCCAACGGCTCGGGAAAAACCACGTTGTTGAAAGCCATCCTGGGCCTTGTCCCTCCGGCGAGCGGGTCGGTGCGGGTTTTCGACTGCGCATGCGAGCGATTACGGTGCGAGCACCGGGCCCGGATCGGCTACCTCCCCCAAAAAGACCCGGTCGATCCCCACTTCCCGATCACGGTGGCCGAGGCGGTGATGATGGGCCGCTACAGTTCCATCGGCCTCTTTCGCTACCCGGGCAAGGCCGACCGCGCCATCGTGAGCGAGGCCCTCACTGCGGTGAACATGGTCTCCGAGGCCGGGACACCGCTGGGCGAGTTGTCCGGCGGCCAGCAGCAACGGGTGATGATCGCGCGCGCGCTGGCGCAACGCCCGGAGGTGCTCCTGCTGGACGAACCCACCACCGGCATCGACACGCCCACCCAGCACGCGATCATGGAGCTGATCGCGCGCCTGCACCGCGATCTGCGGCTGACGATTCTGTTCGTGACCCACGATATCAACCTGATCAGCCGCGTGGCCGATCGCCTCGTCCTGCTCAACACCCGGCTCTTCGCGGTGGGACCGCCCTCGGACGTCTTAACGCGGGGCACGCTGGCCCAGGTCTACGGAAAAGACATCGTGGTCACCGACCACGGAGCCGCCCCCTACGTCATCGTGGGAGACCACCACGCGTCACATCAGTAGAGGCGGGCATGGTTGACCTCCTGACCTTCGGTTTTATGCAGCGCGCGCTGACGGCGTCGGTGATCATCGGCGCCCTCTGCTCGATCATCGGCGTGTTCGTCGTGCTGCGCGGGCTGTCGTTCATCGGAGCGGGCACGTCGCACGCCGCGTTCGCGGGCGTGACGTTCGGCTACCTCACGGGCGTGTCTCCCCTCGGCATGGCGGTGCTGTTCGGCCTCGGAACCGTTTGGGTCATTCACGGCCTGTACCAGCGCGGGGTCATGAAACTCGACGTGTCCATCGGCATCTTCTATACCTTTACGATGGCGCTGGCGATCCTCTTCCTCGGTCTCATGGGCACGTACAACGCCGAGGTCTACGGCTTCCTGTTCGGCAGCGTGCTGTCCGTCACGGCTGAGGACCTGTCGGTGATGGGCTGGTTGGCAAGCGGGGTGCTGGCGCTGGTCTTACTGTTTTACAAGGAGTTCCACTTCATCACGTTCGACCAAGCCATGGCCGAAGCCACGGGAATCGCCGCGGGGCGGTTCTTCTTCCTGTTGCTGAACCTGATCGCGCTGACGGTGGTGGTCTCGCTCAAGACGGTGGGGGCCCTGCTGGTGTTCGCGATGATCGTCATCCCCGCGGCGTCCGCCTACCAGCTCGGCCGAACCATGCTCGGGATGATGGGCTACGCCGTTGCCTTCGGCGTCGGGTCGGCGGTCGGCGGCGTCCTGCTCTCGTATCGGTTCGACCTGCCGTCCGGCGCGACCATCGTCCTGCTCGCCACCGCGCTCTTCTTTGTCGCCGCCGCGCTGTCCCCGAAGCGCCGCGTCCGCGCGATCGTCGCGCGACCCTGATCCATCACGCCGCCCGGCGTTCGGGGCCTCCGCCGGCCTCCGTCAATTGCAGGAAGGCGTTGGCGGACACCGGCCGTCCTACGAGATCGCCTTGAATCATGTCGCAGCCTTGGGCGCGCAACCAGGCCACCTGCGCGTCGTCCTCCACCCCTTCGGCCACCACGGTCATCTTCAACCCGTGCGCCATGGCGATGATCGCCGAGACGATCGCCGCGCGGTCGGAATCCGTCGTGAGTCGGCAGACGAAGTCTCGACCGATCTTGAGTCCTTGAATGGAAAACTGCTTGAGATCGCCAAGCGACGAGTAGCCGGTTCCGAAGTCTGCGATGGACAACGCGAGCCCCAACGCGTGTAGCTCTCGGAGCTTCACCGCGGTGCTCTCAGCTTCCGGCATAAAGATCCCCTCGGCAAGTTCGAGTTCGAGGCAACGGGGATCGAGGCCCGTCTCGCGGAGCGCCCGGACCACGCTGTCCACGATGTGAGCCTGCGCAAATTGCTGACGGGACAGATGCACCGCCACGCGGACGAGGGGTGATCTTGGCGACTGCCACGCGCGGGCATCCACACAGACCGTCCGCACCATCCACTGGGTGATCGGCGCGACCAGCCCCGCTTCTTGCGCCACACGCATGAGATCCGTTTGCGGGACAGCCCCCGTCCGTCGTTCCCACTGCACTTGCGCCTGGCCGCCCACCAGACGGCGCGTGGCGAGCGCCACATACGGCTGATACCGCACCACCAACTCTCCCCGCTCCAACGCCCGGTGAAGGTCTTGCACCAACGTCAGACGGTCCGTGACCCGTCCCTGGGTCTCGGGCGCGAAGAACTGATAGGAATTGGCCTGCGCCTTAGCACGGTACATGGCCGTGTCGGCATTCTTGAGCAAGCCCTCGACGGTCTCGCCATCCAGCGGATACACGGTGATTCCGATACTGGCGGTAACCGAGACCTCGTGACCTTCCAGGACGAATGGTTCGGACAGGGCGTGCAGGATCTTCTGCGCCACGACCGCGGCCCCTTCCACCGGGTTCAGATCGTGAAGGATCACCGTGAACTCGTCTCCCCCTAATCGCGCGACGGTATCGCTCGCGCGCACGCTGCCGGCCAGACGCTGGGCCGCGGCTTTGAGGAGGAGATCGCCGACATCGTGCCCCAACGAGTCGTTGACGGGTTTGAACCCGTCCAGATCAAGGAAGAGAAGCCCCACCAACTGCTTGGCACGGCGGGCCTGCGCCAACTCGAGGGTGAGACGATCGGCGAACAAGAGACGATTGGGCAGGCCGGTGAGGGAGTCGTGGTGGGCCAGGTGGTTCAACCGCTCTTCGGCGAGTTTACGCTCGGTCATATCCCGGAAAATGGCCCGGGTCAACACCCGCCCCTCATGAGAGCGGGAGTCGACGTGTCCCTCGACCGGGATGCTCCGACCGTCCTTGGCCACGAACGTGGTCTCGAAATTCTTGATCGACTCCCCCTCGATCACGCGCTGAAAGAGATCCCGGTAATGCGCGCGACTTTCCGGGTGGATGATGTCGAAGGCCGTGAGGCCGTTCACCTCCTCCGGCGTGTATCCAAGGGTGCGCAACCAGGCTCGGTTCACGTACGCGAACCGTCCATTGGCCCCGACGTTCTGGACGAGGTCCGTGGCGTTGTCCAGGAAATCCTGCAGGGCTTCTTTGCTCTCACCCAGTTCCCGTTCCGCCCTTTTCCGTTCGGTGACATCGCGTACGATCGCCGTCACGAGGAGCTTCCCGTTGGACTCGAGTTTGGAGATGGTGACTTCAACCGGGAACTCTTCCCCGGTTCTCCGCAACCCCACGAGCACCGGCCGTTCACTCATCGTTCGACGATCCGTGTGTTCGCGCCGGAATCCTTCGACGAAGGCGTGATGTCCGTCGCGAAAACGGGACGGAAGCAGCAGTTCAAGCGGTTGTCCGATCGCTTCACGGGAGGAATAGCCGAACATACTCTCGGCCTGCCGGTTGAAGACCACGATCCGCTGGTGCTCATCCACCGTAAGAATCGCGTCGCTGGCCGCCTCCACGATCCCCCAGAAACGCGCCCGCGCGGCCTCGACCTGCTCCTGTAGCTGCTTGCGCTCGGTGACGTCCTCCACGACCAAGAGTAGTCGCGCCTCCTGGTCCGGCTGCTGGAGCTTGGTCAGCGTAACGTGAAAGTCTCGCTTCCTCACCGCATCCGACACGTCGACGCTGACTTTGCGACGCGGATCGTCGCTCCCCAAAACCTCGGCGACCAGCTTCCAGGTGCCGACGAGTGGTAGAACCCTCTCGACCGGCTTCCCGATCGCGTCGTGATCGCTGACATCGAAGAGATCCTTGAAAGACTCGCTCACCGAACGCACGATGAGATCGGTCGACAACACAAGCAACGCCGAGGGGACGCTGGCCATCACCATCTCCGCATAATTCTTGAGAGCCAACTGCTCCCGGTAGGCTTGTAACGCGAGCTCCTGCTCCCGAGCCTTCGCGGCGACCATCGTGTGAGCCGAGGAACGGCTCGCCATGTCCCTGACGATCAAAAGAGACAATAGGGGCGCCATGATTCCGCTGAAAATCACGACACCGACCACGTCCTCCAACACACCCGGCGAAAGACCGAGCAATCCCGCGATGACCGATTCCACTACTTCGGCGACCGCGCCAATCACCAGGATGCTGAGGAAGGCCCCGAGCCAGAGGACTTTGACAGAAGTCAGCCGTTCGTGGCGAGCCTCGCCGTCGTGGTCCCTCTGAACGTGCGCCTGTTCGGTCATGGCAACGGGCGGGAAAGGAAATGTTTCAAAGCAACGAACACGCGTTCAGTCTAGCGCACGCCGTGAGCCCTGCAAGGCCGGGAGGCGCTCCGAGGACTCGCTAGGCAGCGCGGTCCTCGCTCATTTGCCACCCTTCCAGCAGGAAGGGTGCGACCTCATCAGCCGGGAGGGGGTGACTGACGAGGTTCCCTTGAATCACGTCGCAGCCGTGGGCGCGGAGAAACCTCAACTGCGCCGGGCGCTCGATGCCTTCGGCGACCACCAGCATGTTCATGCTGTGGGCCATGGCGATGATCGTCGTGACGATCGCCACGTCGTCGGAATTGGAGGTCACATCGCGGATAAACCCCTGACCGATCTTTAGGGCATTGATCGGAAAACGCTTCAAATAGCTCAACGAGGAGTAGCCCGTGCCGAAGTCGTCGATCGAAAACGCCACACCCGTCGCATTGAGGCGCTCAAGCGCTGCGGTCGTCGCCTCCGCGTCGCGCATAAAAATGCTCTCGGTCAGCTCCAATTCGAGATACCGCGGGTCCAGATGGGCGGCCTTCAGGGCGCGCATCACGACGTCGGGCAGGTCGATCTGAGCGACCTGACGGCTCGAGAGGTTCACCGAAACGCGGACGGGGGGGAGCCCCGCTTCTTGCCACGCCCGGTTCTGGGCGCACGCCGTCCTGAGGACCCACTCTCCGATCGGAAGGATCAACCCGGTTTCCTCAGCCAGCGGAATGAATTCACCGGGAAGCACGACCTCGCCGTCCGGCTGTCGCCACCGTACCAGCGCCTCGATCCCGACCAAGCGCCGGGAGGCGAGGCCCACCTGAGGCTGATAAAAGACCACGAATTCCCCCCGCTCCAACGCGCGACGGAGTTGGCTTTCCAGGGCCAGGCGATTGAGCGCTCGGGAGTGCATGTCGGGCGCGTAGAACTGATAGGCGTTCCCCTGCTCTTTGGCACGGTACATCGCCGCGTCGGCATTTTTGAGCAACCCGTCAATATCACCCGCGTCGGCGGGAAACACGGTGATGCCGATGCTCGGGGTGATAAAGACGTCGTGGCCGTGGACGGTGATCGGCTGGGATACCGCGCGCAGGATCTTCCGGGCGACGACCGCCGCGCCTTGAGGGGTGGTCAATGCGGGAAGCATCACGGTGAATTCGTCGCCCCCCAAGCGGGACACGGCGTTCGTGGCTCGCACGCAGCCGACCAGCCGCTGGGCCACCGCCTTGAGCAACTGATCACCCACCGTGTGCCCGAGCGTGTCGTTGATGAGTTTGAAGCGGTCCAGATCCAGATACAGCAACCCGACCATGCACCTCTCCCGACGCGCTTGGGCCAACGCCTGGGCCAACCGGTCCTGGAAGAGCACCCGGTTCGGCAAACCGGTCAGCGTGTCGTAGTGGGCCAGCGTGTTGAGGCGTTGTTCGGCGAGTTTGCGCTCGGTAATGTCACGAAAGATCGCCCGCATGATCGACACACCGTCCTTCGAGCGAGCGTCGATGTTGCCTTCCAGTGTGATCGGACGACCATCCTTTCTGATGCAGACGACCTCCAGATTCTTGACCGACTCCCCGGCGACCACGCGACGGAGGGTCTCTTGGCATCGCCCTCGATGATCGGGATGGACGAGGTCGAACACCGTCAATGACGCCAAGTCCTCACGGCTGTACCCCAGCGTGTGGAGCCACGCTCGATTGACGTAGGCAAACCGGCCGTCCGGCGTGACGCTCTGGACCAAGTCGGTTGCCGTGTCCAAGAAATCTTGGAGAGCCTCCTTGCTTTCGCGCAGTTCGTGTTCCGCGCGCTGCCGCTCGGTCACGTCGCGGACGATCGCGGTCAACACCCACTGACCGTCGAGACGTCGTTTCGAAATAGTCACCTCGACCGGAAACTCATGTCCGTCCTTTCGGCGTCCGACCAGGACCGGCCGCTCGCTCATCTCCCGCCACGCAATCGCCTCGGTGGCGAAGCGGTCGACGGCTCCGTGATGATCGCGTTGAAAACGCTCCGGAAGCAGGATCGCGAGCGGCTGACCGATCACCGCGTCCGCCCGATACCCGAACATGCGCTCGGCACGCTTGTTGAAGACGATAATCCGCTGCTTCTCGTCCACGGATACGATGGCATCGCTCGCCGCATCCAGAATGCCCCAGAACCGTTCCCGCGCCGTTTCAATCTCTTCCTGCAACCGAATCCGTTTCGTGATGTCCTCGACCACCAAGAGCAACCGCATCCGCTCGCCGACTCGCTGAAATTGGGTCAGCGTCAGTTGCAGGTGTCTGGCGCCCTGTGCCGGCACATCGACGCTGATCGCCGGGGAGGGTTGATCGCTCCCGAGCACCTCGGCCGCCAGTCTCCAGGGATTCACCCCCGGAAGAACCTTCTCCAGCGGCTGCCCGAGCACATCGCGATCCGACATCGAAAACATCTCCCGAAACGCCCGATTGACCGAAAGGACGTACAGATCGGTCGAGAGCATGACGAGGCCGGACGGCACGCTGGCGACGACGGTCTCGGCGTAGTCTCTGAGGGCGAGTTGATCCTCGTAAGCCTTCAGGGCCAACTCCTGCTCTAAAGTAGTTTGGGCCAGCGCCGCGTGCGCCGTGAGGCGGCGCGTCACATCCCGGACGACCCACAGATAGAGAAACGGCGCACTGATCGCCGACACGACGACCACGTCGACGATGCTGACACCCGTCGGGAGCTCGAACAGGCTGACCAACACCGATCCCACGACTTCGGCGATGGCCACGATGGCGAGGATCCGGACGAAGATCGTGAGCGGCCGGAACGGGATGGGATCTCCGCCGGCCCGTTCAGCGTGGACGGACGGATCTCCGGGTTCGGGCGTGCCCGCTCTCACCCCGGGTGGTGAATCCCTTGTGCGGCGCGCGTCGTTGAGGGCGCGCCAGCCTCCATTACTCATATAGGAAGGAACTCCGTTCTGCGTCGGTGTACCGATCAGTGTAGCGAGTCTGCCCCCGCTGGCAAGCCGGGCAGGATCCTCGGCGCTCGCGGCGGCCGTCTCCCCATTGCATTCCACGAAGTCGACGGACTATAATGAGCCGTTTTTTTTTGGTCCATCGTTCGCTTGGTTCGATCGCTTCGCCCGCCTGATCCCGTGGGTGCACGCGTAGAGGAGATTCCATGTACAAAACGATATACGTGCCGGTAGATAATTCCGACCACTCCAACCGCGCGATCGATCTCGCCGTCCGGTTGGCGCAGCACTTCGGCGCCACGGTCGTCGGCAGCCACGCCTACGCCGCGAAAATGCACGACAAGCGCTTCAAGCAAATGGAGGCCGGCCTCCCCGAGGAGTACCACGACGAGAAGGAGCTCGAACGGCAGCGGCGGATTCACGACTCGCTGATTACCCGCGGCCTCGAAATCATCACCGATTGCTACTTAGACGTGGTGGACCGGCAGTGCAAGAGCGCGAACGTCGCGTTCGAGCGCCGGTTCCTCGAAGGCAAGAACTTCCAGGTCATTACCGAGGATATCAACACCAACAAGTACGACCTCGTCGTGATGGGCGCGCTGGGGGTGGGCGCGGTCCGCGACAGCGTGATCGGCAGCGTGGTGGAGCGCACGGTGCGCCGGATCCACACCTCGGACTTCTTGGTCATGCGCAACCCCAAGACCATCGAGCCCGACGGACCCATCGTGTGCGCGCTCGACGGCAGCGGCCACTCCTACGGCGGCCTCATGACCGCGCTGGCGCTGGGCAAGGCGCTGAACGTGCCGGTGGAGGCCATCTCGGCGTTCGACCCCTACTTCCATTACGCGATGTTCAACAGCATCGCCGACGTGCTGTCAGAAGAAGCCGGCAAGGTCTTCCGGTTCAAGGAGCAGGAGAAGCTCCACGAGGAGATCATCGACAGCGGACTCGCCAAGATCTACCAGGCGCACCTCGACATTGCCAAGCAGATCGCGGAGGGCGAGGGCGTCCAACTCAAGACGACGCTGCTGGATGGCAAGGCCTTCGAGCGCTGCCTGCAGTACGTGAAGAAGAACAAACCGTGGCTGCTCGTGATGGGACGCATCGGCGTCCACTCGGACGACACGATGGACATCGGCAGCAACTCGGAGAACCTGCTCCGCCTCGCCGCCTGCAACGTGCTCATTTCGAATCGGACGTACGTGCCCCCGATCGACACGATGGCGCAGTACACGATCGCGTGGACGGAAGAGGCTGCCAAGCGCATGGAACGGGTCCCGTCGTTCGCCCGCGGCGTCGCGCGCACCGCGATCTACCGCTATGCCGTGGAAAAGGGCCACACGATCGTCAGCAATGAGGTCGTCGACGCCGCGATGGGCCACCTGCTGCCGCCCGACGCTGTGGCCGCGATGAAGGGCCTGGGCAAGACCTTGGATGCCGCGGGAATCGACCGCGACAAGATGGAAGCAAGTGACGAGGTCGTGAAGGACCTGATGGGCGCGCAGAGCGCCCAGATCATGGGCTTGATGGGCGACACCGCCGCGGCCAGCGCCGGCCAGAAGATCATGAGCTACGACGAGCGCCGCGAGCTGGACTACTGGGTGTGCACCGACTGCGGCTACCTCGCGGAGGGCGGTCAGCCCGTGAAGTGCCCGATCTGCCCCGCCGACGGCACGAAATTCAAGCTCATCGATAAGTCGATCATCCTCGCCGCCGCGAAAGCCGAGGGCAATATCGAAGTCGAAATCGCGTACGACGACGTAGTCATCGAGTGGACCGCCGAGGCCAAGGAACGCTTGAAGGCCGTGCCCTCGGGCTACATGCGCCGCAGGGCGAAGGCGATTATCGACAAGTCGGCGCGCAAGATGGGCCTCAAGACGATCACCACCGACTTCACCAGCAAAGTGATCATGGAGTACGCCTCCGAGGTGAGCTGGAAGGACGAGCTGCTCGCCGGCAACGCCGAGGAGAAGCTCGCCGCGCCGCCGCCGGAGTTCGAGTGGACACGCGACGCCAACCAGCGGATCGAGCGCGTGCCCCCCGGCTACATGCGCGACTGCACGAAGGGGATGGTCGAGCAGCACGCAAGGTCCAAGGGCGTCCGGGCGATCACGATCGAGATCTGCAACGAGGGCATCGAGCTGGCCAAGGCCTCCATGGAAGAGGCCATGAAGAATCCCGCCAAGATGGAAGAAATCCTGGCCAAGTTCATGCCCAAGAAACCCGAACCCGCGCAGCCCACGGCGTAGACCAAGTCGGTCGCAACGACAGAACACCAATGGCCGTCGAGTTGAATCTTCCCGTCTTCCGAGCGCCCCAGGAGGAATTCAAACCCTTCCTGATCGCGTGGAACCTCACCAAGCGCTGTAACCTGCGTTGCGCGCACTGCTACCTCTCGGCCGGTGAGCGCGACGCGGGGTCGATCGACGAGCTGACCACCGAGGAGTGCTACCGCGTGGTCGACGAGATGGTTCGCGTGAACCCCGCGTCGATCCTCGTCCTCACCGGCGGCGAGCCGCTCCTGCGCCGAGACCTCCCCCAAATCGCTCGCTACGCGACGACCAAGGGCATGATGGTCGTCGTCGGCACCAACGGCACGCTGCTTACCGACGAGAAGATCCGCGAACTATTGGACGCCGGCGTGATGGGCGTGTCGATCAGCGTCGACTCGCTCGACCACTCCAACCACGACACGTTCCGCCGCCTGCCCGGCGCGCTCAAGGGCGCGCTGTCGGGGATCGAAGCCTGCCGCCGCAACGGCCTGCAGTTCCAGGTTCACACCACGGCGAGCAGCATGAACTACGACGAGATCCCGTCGATCATGGATTTCGCCTTCAAGGCCGGGGCGCGCGTGTACAACCTCTTCTTCCTCGTCTGCACCGGCCGCGGCGAGGAAATGTCCGACATCACGCCCGAGCAGTACGAGCAGGTCCTGGGCTACCTCCTCGACGTGCAGGCGAAGTTCCCCGGCATGTTGGTCCGCTCGCGCTGCGCGCCGCACTTCAAGCGCATCGCCTACGAGAAAAACCCCGAGTCCCCGATCACGAAAGCCCAAGGCTACGAAGGCGGCGGCTGCCTCGCCGGCACGCACTACGCGCGCATCACGCCGGAGGGCGACCTCACGCCCTGTCCCTTCATGCCGCTCTCGGTCGGCAACCTTCGTCAATCGGGATTCGACACCCTGTGGAACGACTCACCCGTCTTCGCCGACCTGCGCGCGCCCCAGCTCAAGGGCAAGTGCGCCGACTGCGAGTACAGCGAGCTCTGCGGCGGCTGCCGCGCGCGCCCCTACGCCTCGCACGGCGACTATTTGGACGAAGACCTCTGGTGTCACTACACACCCAAGGGCGGCGCGAAGATCCTCCCGATGGCGGAGGCGTTCGACGGCCCTCCCCCGCCGTGGAGCGAGGCGGCAATCGAGCGGCTGAACAGGTTGCCGTTCTTCTTGCAGAAGATGGTGAAGCAGCGCGTGGAGAAGTTCGCGCGCGAGCAGGGCGCCACCGCAGTCACGCCCGAGCTGATGGAAGCCCTGCGCAAGCGGACGTTCGGCAACGAAACCCCGGTGTTTGACATGGGCCGCTTCCAAGGCTTAATCCCGGAGGGGGTAACGAAGGAACGGGACGCGCCGTGATCGCGTCGGGACAGCTCTTCAAGATCCTCACCTTCTGGGTTCACCTGGTCTCCGCCTTCATCTGGATCGGTGGCGTCATCTTTTCCAGCCTCATTTTGCTCCCCGCCGCCCAGAAGTACCTCAAACAAGACGTGCGCGGCGAATTCCTCCGCCAGATCCACACGCGCTTCCAAAAGGTCTCGGCCGCGTTCGTCACCCTCCTGCTCCTCACCGGCGGCATCAACATCCACTTCGCCAAGCAAGTCCGTGGCACCCTCACCGGCATGTACTTCAGCGCCCTGATGCTCAAGATCTTCTTCTTCACGATCCTGCTCACCTTCTACCTCCTCCACCTCAAAGAACTCGGTAACCGCAAACCCCTCGAACACTTCCCGTTTCAAGAAGCCACGCTGGTCCTGGGGGTGTTGATCATTTTCATGGCGGCGGTGCTGAAACACAGCTAGCTCCATTCCGGCGGCTCTGAAGGAACCGCTCGGCCCATTCGGCATTCTGGAGGGATGATGGAGGCGCCCGGCACATCGATCGATGACCAGACCGCGGCTTGGATCCGCGAGCAGCCCCTCTTCTTCGTGGCCACCGCGCCGTTGGATCGAGCCGGTCACGTCAATTGTTCGCCAAAAGGCGGCGACGCGTTTCGGATCCTCGATCCCCAGACCGTCGCGTATCAGGATCTGACCGGAAGCGGCATCGAGACCGTCGCGCACGTTCGGGAGAACGGCCGCATCGTAATCATGTTCTGCGCTTTCGCGGGCGAGCCCCTGATCCTCCGGTTATACGGCCGCGGCGAGGTCGTGACGACCGGACATCCCGCGTTCGAATCACTGGTTGAGCAGTTCCCGGAGCACGTCGGCACGCGCGCGATCGTCAAGGTGCACCTGACGCGCGTGGCCCGCTCCTGCGGATTCGGCGTGCCCCGCTTCGAGTACCAAGGGTCCCGCGATCAGCTCGATGTCTGGGCGACGCGACGCGGCCGCGCGGGACTCAAAGCATATCAGCAAGAGAAAAACGCCCAGAGCCTCGATGGCCTGCCGGGGCTGGGGGCGGACGATTGAACGAGGCGGAGACCGTATCGCACTCCGGTAGGAATCGAGCTTGGTGACGGCGACGATTCTAGCCAAACGAATGACCGCCGAAGTGGAGGGCGAGTTCGTGGTCTTTCTCATCGGCATGCGCATCAACGTGTTCTGGAAAATCCACAAGTGGCTCCCCGTGGCGCTCGCCATGCCCAGGATGATCCGCGAACTGTCGGCCGACAAAGATTCCGGTTTTCTCGGCGCCGAAGCATGGTTCGGCAATCCCTCCATCATGCTCCAGTATTGGCGCTCATTCGATCATCTCGAATGGTACGCAAAAAACCGCGCCAAAGAACACTGGCCCGCGTGGGTCGCGTTCAACAAGGCCGTCGCGGGAAATCACGACGTAGGCATCTGGCACGAAACCTACCGCGTCCGCCCCGGCGACTACGAATGCGTCTACAACAACATGCCGCTCTTCGGCCTCGCGAAAGCGACGAGGCCTATAGAAGCCACAGGAAACAAGGAAACAGCGGCAGGGCGCATGCGCGGCCGTTATGGATGACATTAATCCGAAACTAAGTGATACCAAAATCGGGGCCGACCGATGGGAGTGGATCCCTCAGGACTTCAACAAGTTTCTTGTGGAACTGGCCCACGTAGTATCTTCCTGCCAGGATCATCTTGTTCTATTTCGTGGTCATCATGAAGGAAGATGGCTTCTAGATTCGACTTTCACCAGAAGTTTCAAAAGCACTGTCTTAGGTGTTCCTCCTTGGATACGATTACCGGATGAATTTCGACTATCGTTACAACACCAACAGATTGTAGCCAACCTCTTCTTTTTTAAGTTCGGCTTCAGAACCAAACCAAGCGAGGAGCTTTTTAGTCTTGAAGCCCGCGAAGGGATCGACCCTTGGTTTGAGTGGATGAGACGCCTACAACAGTACTCCGAAGAAGACAAGATTCCCTTAAAGGGAACTTTCCTCATGGACTGGACCAAGAATTCAGATGTCGGACTGTTCTTTGCAAACGATTCGAGGAGTGGCGAAGGCGCCCTTTGGATATGCGACGCCACTGCGACGGGAAAGACCCTTCATCGTGAGATGACAGTTGGAAAGATTCTGTCTGAGATGGAGAAACAGACACAGGACAACGCATCGCTCGGCATCCCGTTAATTTTCCACCCACAGAAGCAGCTAGCACAGGAACGGGCTACAAATCAGGGCGCTGTCTATGTTGCTCAAATGGATCTCCGAGTCGACGCGGCTGAAGTGTGGAACAGCCTTCCCAAAAGCAGGAATGAGAAAATTTTCATAAAACTAATCTTACCCACGGGAACAACACAAGAATGCGAGCGGCACTTGCAGCAGAAGGGTATCACGAGGGAGTTTCTTTTCCCTGACCTGGAGGGGAACCGGACATAATGGTCAAACCTAGTTGACGTAAAACAATGGCTCAGAGAATAGAAATACAAGTTGGTCGTTGCCGATGCTGGGAAACAGATGATCCCCTCTTCCTCATCTACCGCGACGAATGGGGCGTTCCGGTGCGGGACGACCGGTTGTTGTTCGAGCAGTTGGTGTTGAGCGGATTTCAGGCCGGGCTGTCGTGGCGGACGATTCTTTACAAGCGCGAGAACTTCCGGCGTGCGTTCCACAACTTTGAGGCGGATCGGGTGGCCACCTACGGAGCACGCGAGCGTCGAAGGCTCTTGGCCGACGCGGGTATCATTCGCAATCGCCAGAAGATCGACGCCGCCATCAACAACGCCAAGGCCGTGCTGACGGTCCGAGAGGAGTTCGGTGTTTTTTCGGACTATCTGTGGGAGTTCGTCGGCGGCCGGCCGATTCGTCGGCGACATTCTGGCAGTGAACACCCGGCGCGTTCATCCGAGTCGGACGCGCTGTCCAAAGATCTCCAAACACGCGGGTTCAGCTTCGTCGGTTCCACGATCGTCTATGCGTTTATGCAGGGTGTTGGATTGGTCAACGATCACCGGCCCTCGTGCCCAAGGGCACGGAGCTAAGCAGATGCACAGATGGGACAAGACCGCGCCTCGTGCGGTCGCCCTAACACTTCAGATCGACGCGCGGCCTGCCTTCGCATGGTTAGGCCTTGAATCTCGACCAGTAATCGCTCTGGGAAGTGGTCGGAATAAACACCTTGCAATTTGGAAGGCGATGGCTTCATCATTAATCCGATTGGCCTGAGCGTAGCGGAATAGCGAGCTCCGGGATTCGGCTTCCTTGGTGTCGCCAGCGTTGGACTCTCTCCATGTTGCCCATTCATTTCGAAAGTTGCGTCGCATTGCACGCTCCTGCGGATGCTGTTTTTACGTACTTGGACGATCCCAATCATTTGTCCGGCCACATGAGCCAATCCTCCTGGATGATGGCGGGCTCGCGCATGGCGATCGAGCTTGATGCCGCCAAGGGACGCGCCGTGGGGTCTACGATTCGCCTGAGCGGCCGGGTACTGGGTTTCCATCTCTCCGTAGAGGAAGTCGTGATTGAACGGATTCCTCCGTTGCGAAAGGTCTGGGAAACCATAGGCGCCCCCAATCTCTTGGTCATTGGTCGGTACGGGATGGGGTTCGAGATCACGCCACAAGGCGATTCGTCGCGACTGCGCGTTTTCATCGATTATGCGTTTCCGGATGCGTGGCCTGCGCGTTGGCTCGGCCGGCTTCTCGGCAACTTCTATGCGCGCTGGTGCACACAGCGCATGGCGAACGATGCGGCAAAGTATTTCCGAGAGAGCACGTGAGGGTGAGGGTCAGGCCCTTGGAAGCTGAACGTTCTGTTTCGCTCCAGGTTGATATGTGCTAAATTGTAGAATGGAGTAAGGTCGTCAGGGCTTCGTCTGTGTCGGATCGGTCGCGTGGTCCCTTCGCGCGCCACCGGGGGCCCGAACGTGACGGCCAGAAAACTTTCAGGTTGCTCCCCCTCGGGGCGCAGCCAGAGGAGGTGATCCCGGGCGAGGTAGACGAGTTCCATCCTGTTCGTGCGCACGACATTCTTACAGACGCCATTTAGAAAAGGAGGCTCTCATGTTCACAACGTTTCATCGATGTTTACTCACAGCACTTCTGATTTCGTTGGCATTTGCCGCGTTCCCAGCCGTCACATCCGCGAGTCATTCGTGGGGCGGTTACCATTGGGCGCGTACGAGCAACCCGTTCACCCTGAAGCTCGGCGACAACGTGTCGAGCGCCTGGGACGCGTCTCTCTCCGACGCCTCGAACGACTGGAGCACTGCCATCGTGCTGGACACCACGATCGTGACGGGCGGGAACGTGAGCAAGCCGCGGAACTGTCGCCCCACCGGCGGGCGCGTGGAGGTCTGCAGCGCCAAGTACGGCAATACCGGTTGGCTCGGCCTGGCTCAGATCTGGCTCTCGGGTGGACATATCACGCAGGGTGTCACGAAGGTCAATGATACGTACTTCAACACCCCGACGTACAACAACCCGGGATGGAGACACCTCGTGATGTGTCAGGAGATCGGCCACACGTTTGGCCTCGATCACCAGGACGAGACTTTCAACAACACGAACTTGGGCACGTGCATGGACTACACGAATAACCCGTACGGCCCGCCCTCCAACGAGCATCCAAACCAGCATGACTACGACGAGTCGAACATCATCTACCAGCACCTTGACAGCACGACCACCGTCGGCCAGACCGCCAACAAGATGCCCCCTGCGGCGAACGACATCGGCCAGGTCCAGTTGGGCACGGCCCAGTGGGGCAAACTGATCCGCTCGACCAACGGCGGACGGACCGAGGTCTTCGAGCTCGATTTCGGCGGTGGGCACAAGGTGTTCACGTTTGTCATCTGGGCGGAAGGAGAAGAGTGAGGGGGCGGTAATCGACATCGATTGCGGGCTGGCCCCGAGCCTCATCGTGGGACCGTGGTTTGTGAGGGGTGAGGCGTGCGCCTCGCCCCTCACGCGTTTGCGGCATGTTCATCTTGTCTATCGATTCGTGTTCGAACAGAACTGTTATGGGCGAGCAGGGTGAATCTTGTGAAACTATGTCTGCTTTCAATCTGTTTGCTTGTTATCGTTGCTGTTGGTTCCACGGCCAGCCGTGGAAATTTATCGGCATCAAATCAGCCTCAACAGGGAAAATCGCACGGCGGACCAGTGACGGACTATGCAAGTTTAATAGACAACTTGCGTGCTGCAGGGGTGAGCGTCGAACCTGAAGGAGACGTAGATCAACCCTTCTTTTCCGTCGAAGGGATGATGATCAAAGTCCGCGGCGAGGATGTCCAGGTCTTTCAGTATTCTAATGCCGCGGCAATGGATGCACAGGCCGCTCTTGTTTCACTCGATGGCAGCGCAGTGGGAACCACGAAGCTCCATTGGGTTGGCGCACCACATTTTTACAAGAAAGGAAAACTTCTCGTCTTGTATGTCGGTGACCATGACAAGGTGCTAAAAGCACTGGAAGCCGCGCTTGGTCCACAGTTTGCGGGCAAATAGGATTCAACGAGGATTAACAAAAACCGGACGGATTTATTTCTCAGGGAGGCCAGGGGACGTTGTTGAGCCATTAACCGGAACCGCTCGATCAGATCGACCCCTGGCTAGAAAACAGGTCGGCGCGCCCAGAACATAACGACCCCACGATGTCTCAAAGGAAGATGAGAGCATGAGGATAGGGAAGAGTTTGGTTATCTTCGCCGCGTTGGTTCTCGCGGCTGGGGCAGCACACGCGGCTGATCCCGTCATCCGCGAGTACCCCGTCCCCACGGGTTCGCACCCGCACGACGTCGCGCCTGCTGCGGATGGCGGCGTGTGGTACACCGCGCAGGGTACGGGTGAACTGGGCTACCTGGATCCCAAGACCGGCAAGACCCGCCATATTCCGCTCGGCAAAGACTCTGCGCCGCACGGCGTGATCGTCGGCCCTGATGGAGCACCGTGGATCACGGACTCGGGGCTCAACACCATCGTGCGCGTCGACCCGAAGACCGAGCAGGTCAAGACCTATCCGCTACCGATCAAGAAAAACGCCAACCTCAACACCGCGACCTTCGATCACAGCGGCACGCTCTGGTTCACGGGACAGAGCGGCTATTACGGCCGACTCGATCCGAAGACCGGCAAAGCACAGGTGTTCGACGCCCCGCGCGGTCGCGGACCGTACGGCATCTGCACGGCGCCCGACGGCAACGTGTGGTACGCGTCGCTCGCCGGCTCGCACATCGCGCGGATCGATACCAAAACGGGACAAGCGACCCTGATCGAACCGCCTACGCCTGGACAAGGAGCGCGGCGCGTATGGGCGGACTCGAGGAGCCGCGTCTGGGTGAGCGAGTGGAACTCCGGGCAGGTGTCGCTGTTCGATCCGAAATCGAATCAATGGCGCCAGTGGAAGCTCCCCGGCGACAACCCGCAGACCTATGCGGTGTTCGTGGACGACAAGGACATGGTGTGGCTGTCCGACTTCGGCTCCAACGCCGTCGTGCGCTTCGACCCGAGTTCCGAGACGTTCACGGTGTTCGCGCTTCCCAGCCGCGGTGCGAACGTGCGCCAGATCCTCGGGCGGCCCGGCGAGGTGTGGTTGCCTGAGTCGGGGGCGGACAAGATCGCTGTGATTCGCACGATGACGGCTTTTCGGAAGTAAGTGCCGGGGATCGTCCGTCGCCGCCGGTGTGACGTTGTCGAACACCCCATTTGGGGCATTGTGGGCGTTCGGCCCGAGACCTATAGTGAATCGTGGTTTGTTGGGTCGTCGGAACCGTCTTGCGGACGGAAGGAGTGATGCCATGGCTGACCGAAAAACACTGACCACGGAATCTGGCGCCCCAGTACCGGACAATCAGCACTCGCAGACCGCGGGCCCCGGTGGGCCCGTCCTGCTCCAGGACCACCACCTCGTTGAAAAGCTCGCCCGGTTCGATCGGGAGCGGATCCCGGAGCGCGTCGTGCACGCTAAGGGTTCGGGCGCCTACGGCCGCTTTGAGGTCACGAGAGATGTCACGCGTTGGACCAAGGCCAAATTTCTCAGCCAGGTGGGCAAGCGCACCGAGGTCTTCGTTCGCTTCTCCACCGTGGCCGGCGAGAGAGGCTCGGCCGACACCGTGCGCGACCCTCGGGGCTTCGCGGTCAAGTTCTACACCGAGGACGGCAACTACGATCTGGTGGGAAACAACACGCCGGTGTTCTTCATTCGCGACCCGCTCAAGTTCCCCGACTTCATCCACTCCCAGAAGCGTGACCCCCACACCCATGTCCAGGAGCCCGACAACGTCTGGGACTTCTTCTCCCTCTCTCCCGAGGCAACCCACCAGTTCACGTGGCTCTTCGGTGACCGGGGTATTCCCGCCAGCTACCGTCACATGGGCGGTTTCGGTTCGCACACCTTCCAATGGGTGAACGCCGGTGGCGAGGCATGCTGGGTCAAGTACCACTTCAAGGCCGACGAGGGCATCAAGTGCCTGCCATCGGCGGAGGCTGCCCGCATCGCCGGGGAGAACCCGGACCATCATCACTTGGATCTGCTCCAGGCCATCAACCGGGGCGAATACCCCTCCTGGACCCTCAAGGTCCAAATCATGCCGGTCGCCGAGGCCCCACGCTACCGGTTCAATCCATTCGATCTGACCAAGGTGTGGCCCCATGCGGACTACCCCTTGATCGAGGTCGGGCGGATGGGGCTCGACCGCAATCCGGAGAACTACTTCGCTGAGGTCGAGCAGGCCGCCTTCAACCCGGCGAACTTCGTCCCCGGCATCGGGCCCTCGCCCGACAAGATGCTCCAGGGTCGCCTGTTCGCGTACGGGGACACGCACCGTTATCGCCTGGGGATCAACCATTCCCAGCTTCCGGTGAATCGGCCGCATACGACCGAGGCCCATAACTACGGGCGAGATGGAGCGATGCGCTTCGACGGGAACCGCGGTCGCTCCAAGAATTACGAACCCAACAGCTTCGGGGGGGAGGTTCAAACCAACCAGCCGACGTACGCGCCGATCGAAATCCACGGCCTGAGCGGCTCCTATCCGTGGGAACGGCACGCCGAAGACGATGACTTCGTCCAGGCAGGCAACCTCTACCGGCTGATGGGCAAGGACGAGCAGCAACGTCTGATCGACAACATCGCGGGGACCCTCTCCCGCGTCAGCCGCGAGGACATCATCGAGCGCTGCATCGGCCATTTCCGCAACGCCGACAAGGACTATGGAGACCGCCTGTCCAAGGCCGTCAAAGCGCTGCGGAAACGCTAGCAAGCTGCTGAAAAAGTCCATCTGCCGCGTTCTCGGTCGTCGGAAATCCTCACGTACGACCCAGTACGCTCCGGTTTCCTTCTCCCTGCGGCCTTGCATCTGGAGCTTTTTGAGCAGCCTGCTAGGCCGATATTCTTTAACCGTGAGCCTTGGTCCGGTCTTTGAGTCGGCATCGGGGTCACCTCACCACCTTTCCCGCTTTTCCCGTGGTCGCGGCCTGTGCGGTCACCGGGTCATGAAACGTTCTTTCTTCCCGTCACCGATCCCGGAGCGATTGACCACCCCTGCCGCGGTTGACCGCCGGAGACATTGGTCAACGGTCCGCTGTCCGCCAGGCGAGAGGACTCCTGGTGTCGCTTGACAACTTTTCCCCTTGGGATTCTAATGCGACGTGACCGGCGGGAGGGATATGGTCGAGGCGTTCAAGGAGGAACCATGCAGGCATTCGTTCGGACGTTGGTGGTGTTGGGGGTGTTGGTCGGCATGTTCTGCGCGTGGGGAGAAGCCGATCAGGCGGCTGCCGCGAAGCGTCAGCCCGCCCGCGATGCTGGGACACCCGGCAAGACGCAGCAGGACGACGTCGGGTTGCTCGATGCAGCGTGGAACGGTCGCACCGAGACCGTCAGTGCGCTGCTTGATCGCGGCGTCAATGTCAACGCGCAGGATCCCGGTCTCAGAACGGCCTTGATGGCGGCGGCTGGGAATGGGCACGCGGAAACCGTGCAGGCGCTGTTGGCCCGAGGCGCCGATGTCCACGCGGGGGACGAGTACGGGGGAACGGCGCTGATGAACGCCGTGGTAAACGGATACGAGACCATTATTCAGGCGTTGGTGGGTCGGGGGGCCGACGTCAACGCGACACGCAGTGGCGGGGAGACGGCGTTGATGGATGCGGTATGGAACGGCCGCCTCCCCGTCGTCCAGATTTTGTTGTCGGCGGGAGCCGACGTGAACGCCAGAACCGTCGACGGCGACACCGCGCTGATGTTGGCGGCCCGGACCGGGCATGCCGACATCGTGGAGACCCTGCTCCTGACCGGAGCGGATGTCGAAACCACGAACCGCCACGGCGAGACCGCGTCGATGTTGGCGGCCGAGGAGGGGCACCTCGGCATCGTGCGGATGTTACTCAAACCTCGAAAATAAGGAGCGGACAGGAGCGATGCCATGAAGCACGCCGTGGAAGCCGCGATTCAGCGAGCAAGAGACGGAGGCATCACCTACCCACAGTTCGTGCAACTCCTGATCGACGCGGGCGTCACGTCGTACCACGTCGATGTCGCCTTACACGCCATCTCGTTTCGCTGCGGCGCCGACGAGATCCACGCCGAGCGCGGCGCGCCGACCGCCCAACCCCGCGCAAGGCAGGCTCCTTTTAGCAAAGACGGGCTCGTGGCGGCCATTCGGGAAAATCAGATGGGGAAGAGCACCCACCCCGTCTTCCTGGGACAGATCTGGGCCGCAGGGGTGACGACCTACGACGTCGACGTGACCGGCCGGATGATCACCTACCGGGGCGCCCGCGGGGAGACGCACACCGAACGCATCGCCCAACCATCAACCTGACCCGCAAACCTATCGATGCGGAAGCTCGTCCTCTATATCGCCACCAGCCTCGACGGCTACATCGCGCGGTCGTCCGGTGAATTCGACTGGCTGTTCAGCGATCAGGACTACGGCTATACCGAGTTCTTCGCGGGCGTCGACACCGTCCTCGTGGGGCGCAAGACGTACGACCAGGCCCTGGGATTCGGCGAGTACCCGTACAAAGGCACCCGAGGCTTTGTCCTCACTCGCACGCCGCGTGCCCCGGACGAGAACGTCACGTTTGTCTCCGGCGACCTCGCGTCCTTTGTGTCCGAGCTCAAGCGTGAGTCGGGAAGGAACATCTGGCTGGTGGGTGGCGCACAGATCGTCGCGGAGTGCGTGAAGCACGATCTGATCGACGATTTCATGCTGTTCGTGCACCCGATCATTCTCGGCGAGGGGATCCCGCTCTTTGCCCCAGGACTCCCCGAGAGGCCGCTGCAGTTCGTCCGTTCGCAGAGTTTCAGTTCCGGACTGGTGGAGGTGTCGTACACGCGGGCGCGGTGAGTGAGAATCGAACGAGCGGCGTGGCCACGATGTTCTGGAGGGCAACGTGTCTGTCGTTACACCGCGTCCCTACGTCCCATCGGATCGGCCTTCGTCAGTCGGGCACGCATCCGGAACATCCTCGCGGCGGCCGCAGCCGACACCAGCCACGCACCGAAGGCCGCGACGATCGCCGAGCCGGACGGGAGGTCCCATGCATAGGACGCGACCAGACCCGCCACGCCGCATGCGGCGGCGCTGAATACCGAGACGGCCCCGCCGGCCCGCGAGAGTCCCAGCAGTTGGATCGCGAGCCCAGGAGCCACGAGGTACGTGAACACGACCAGCACGCCCGCGCTCTTCATCGCCAAGGCGATGGAGACGGCGAGCAATAAGTAGAACGCGAGCGTGACCCCGCGCCCCGCGACGGCCCGCGTGCGCCGATACCGGGAGAACGCCGCGACAGCCGCGGCAAGGCCCGCGAGCAGCCACAACTGACGCGGCGTGACGGCCAGGATGTTGCCGAACAGGATGTGCAGGAGATCGGCGTCCCCGTGCGGGCTCTTCGCCAGAATCAAGACCGCGGCCGCCGACGCGACCGCGTACACCAGCCCCATGAGCGCCTCCTGCGGCAGGTCGGTCTCGGCAGGCAACACCAGCAGCGCCGCGCTGGCGAGCGTGACGAGGACCGAGGACGCGATCGGGTCCCATTCCACCGTGGAGCCGATCACCGCACCCAGCGCCGAAAGCTGCGCCAGCGCGAGGTCGACGAATACGATGCGTCGCGCGATGACCTCTCTGCCGAGCGGCGCGAGCACGAACGCGAGCAGGACGCAGGCCAGGGCGGCCTGCCGCATGAACGGGAGGTCCAACATCTCGATCATTTCGTCACCCCACTCCCCGTCCCAAGCGCCTCGGCCAATCGCGCCACGTCCATGTCAAAGAGCTTAAGATAGTCATCCGTCCCCGGCGCGCCGCCCACGGTGGGCGCGAGCACGAGCACCCGGGCTCCGGTCTGCCGGGCCAAGAGGTCGGGCATACTCCGTTCGTGATACGGCTCCATCACGATGACCTTCACCTGCTCGCGTTTGATCAGGTCGCTCAACTCGGCGACGTGGCTCGGTGGCGGCGGCACCCCCGGCTTAGGTTCCACAAACCCGACGACGTGAAGACCGAACCGCCCAGTGAAGTAGGGCCAACTGTCATGATAGACGACGATCTTTACACCCTGGTAAGGGGCCATCACCTTCATCCATTTGACCAGAGCGGCTTCGAGGCGACCGCGGAACGCCTTGGCCTGTGCCCGGTAGGTCACGCAGCCTCCGGGATCGAGGCTGCATAGGCGGTCGGCGATGGTTTCGGCCACGATCGCGCCGTTCATCGGATCGACCAGGAAGTGCGGGTTGCCCTTTCCATGTATATCGCCGAGCGAGCGGTCGACCGGCCCTTCCGGCACGCCGAGCACCTGGATGCCACGCGACGCGTCGAGGCGCCCCGGCTCGCCTACACGCAGGCGGGGGTTTCGTGCACTCTCGAGCAAGACCGGTAACCACCCGACTTCAAGGTCCAACCCACCCTCGATCAACAGATCGGCTCGATTCAGTTTCACAAGAAAGCTCGGCCTGGGATCGACGAAGTGCGGATCCTGAGGCCCGGTCGCCAAGCTCGTCACGTCCACGCGAGATCCCCCGATCTCGCGGGCGATCGCCGCGAGATCGGGAGTCGTCGTCACAATCGTCAGGGGCGCGGCCGCGACGGGGGTGGACAGCGCCATCAACACAGCGATCATCAGAATTCGTCTCATGCCTGGCCTCCACTATCGGTTCGGTTAAAACGCATGCGCGCCGTGGGTCCCGATCAGGAACTCCCATTGCAGGAAGACCGAATGCACGATGTCCTCTCGACCCTGGACGTGGTCGCGGTTGTACTGCAGCCGCCATTTCGAAAACTCGCTGGGGTAGAACGTCAGGTTGGGCGAGACTCGAACTCGTCGTTCGCGCGAGGGATCGGTGAGATCGCCGCCTCTCCCGGCCACGTAGTCTCCCCGCAAACCGGCCACCCACCGTGGCGTGAACCCCCAGGCCACCTGGGAGTACCCGCCGCGATCGCGGAGCAATTCCTCGGGCAACGTCTCATCCACCGTCAGCGTGTTCGGATCGTCCTCCACCGCGGCGTTGACATACCGACGCTGCATTACTTCGGTCTGCCAAGCCACAAACGGCCAACCCTTCACGGTCCCGAGCGGTCTCCATTTGTAGTAGAGATCGACCCCGAAAATCCGAGTCCGAGCCGACGGTCCGCTCCCATTGGGACCGAACGCGCCCGACGCGCCGACGAGGACGGTCTGCGTGTCACCGGGGTTGAACGACGCCGTGAGCCGAGGCACGACGAGGAGATCATCCACGCCCTTCACCGTTCGCTCGACGAGCGTGCGCCCATACAGCTCTTCCCCCGGCACGTTGCGAAAGCTCGATGCGGTCTCGCCCTGGCTGTTCTGGAGAGCCACCATCGCTTCGGCGTAGATCGGCAGGGGAATCAGATAGGACAACTGGACCCCCGGCCCGCGCAACCCGTCCCCTCCGAACATCCGGCCGTTGACCAACGGTTGATCGACGAACGCCCATGTATGGGGGTGGGTGGGATTGAGGCGGCCGAACTGGGTGAAAAATTGCCCGGCTCGAAGCTGCAAGTTCGCTGGCAGCGCGGTGGAGGTCAGATACGCTTCCTCGATTTCGAGTGTGCTCTCGCCCTCCCGGTCGATTTGTAAGACGATGTGGCTGATGGCAGTGAAGTAGGGATCTACGTTGCCGCCAATCGTCAGTTCCAGATTCTGCACCGTGAACCCGCGCTGATTGGGGTCGTGGGCGCCGGTTTCGAGCGTCTCCAGATCAGGAACCGTGGACGCGCCAGCGGCGAACAAGCCGTCGAATGAAAGATTGGGGTTAGAGGTCTGGCCTTTCACCTGCGAAGTGGGCTGCCTGGCCTCCAAGGCCCGCACCGCCGCTTTCGTCTCGCCTAATTCCCGTTCCAGGCGCTCGACCGGAGTCTCCTCCGCCCGAGCCGGCGCGTACCAGAGCATCACGACCCCGAACCACCCAATGACGAATCCTCTCCATAATCCTCGCTTCATAAACCCTCCTTGAGAGTCGAGCTCCAAGAGATCCCTGAAGAGTAGGGACTCGAACGCGGTCCCGCGCCGAACGAAGACGATCGGAGGCCGAGACGAGGACTGACCGAGGCCGATCGAAGCGCCCGCGGACGCGCAGGCGGATGACGCCGCGTCTCCTACGGAATCCGAATGTCAGGATCGAGAAGGACTACGAGGGGTGGGAAGGAGGACCGCGTGAGGTGAGGCTGAGGACGGTCTTCGGGAACGCGACGTCTGAGGGCGGTTGAACCAGTTCGCCGAGACAGAAGAGGGGGGCGAGCGGATGAGCCGCGGCATCCGTTGCGTTGGCGTGCTGCACCCACACGCCGATGACACACCCGTGAGCATCGACGAGCTCATCCTGGGCGTAGGCGTGAACGAGCGCGGCCCACGAGAACAGGAAGAGATAGATGGCCAGGGGGAAGGCAAGAGCAACGACCCCGATGCGGACGGCACGTATGGACTGCAGAAATTTCATCGGACCGGGATCATGAGTACCACAGATCGATCCCCCCGGCAAGCCTTTTCCCTGGGGCTGTCCGATCAGACCCTACTTCACGACGTTGCTGCGCCACATGGGGGGTTGCCTCCGGCCCAGCGTATGGCGCGTACCTACGGCGCGCGCTGCACATTGCTCGGATCGATGCCCTTTAGCGCCGCGGCGTCTCCGCCCAGCACGCGGGCCATTGTCTCGACGTTTTCTTTCATCATTCCGATATACGTATGGTTCGGCGCGTCGAGATCGCCGGGGAGGTCGTCGTCTCGCAGGGTGTCGACGAACTGCACGCCTCCTTCACGGCCGATCTGGTCGAGCACCTTACTGGGGAAGACCTCGGACCCGAAAATCGCGGGGACCGCCTCGGCCTTGAGCTGCTTGATCAACGCGATCATGTCCCGCTGCGTGGGCTGGGCGAAATCAGACGGCTGGACCGCCCCGATTACGACACAGCCGTACCGTGGGCAGAAGTACGCCCACGAGTCGTGGTAGGTGACCAGCTTGCGATTCTTCTGCGGGATCGTCTTCATCGCGACCATAATGGCCTCGTCGAGCTGCTTGAGCTTGGCGAGGTAGGCCGTCGCGTTGGCCTCGTAGGCCGCCTTGTTGGCCGGATCGACGCGGACGAGCGCATCGCGCACGATCTCCACGTACTTCATGGTATGGGCGACGTTGAGCCACAGGTGGGGGTTCGGATCGCCCTTATCCGCCGGAAACGAGAAGTCGAAGACCCAGTCCTTGCGGCTGATCGTCAGGTCGGCGAGTTGGACCACCTCGGCCGTCTTCTTCTTGTTCGCGCCGACCAGGTGCATCGTGGGCGTTTCAAGGTGCAGGCCGTTGAGGACGACGAGGTCGGCCTGGGCGATGTATTTCACGTCGCTCGGCACCGGCTCGAACGTGTGCGAATCGGCGCCTTCGGGGATGAGACCGTGCAGCTCGACGTGCGGACCGGCCACGTTCCTGACGATATTGGTGATGGGCGCCACGGTCGTGAGCACTTTGATTTTCTTCGTCCCTTCTCCGGGGCCCGCCGTCGCCATCGACCACCCCGCCAGAACCATGACCGCACCCAGCGCAACCACCCGGAGACAGAATCTGTTCATATTCCCTCCTGACGTAAGCACATCCGAAGGCCCATGCGCTCGACTAGAAGAACGCCTGAACGCGCGCCCCATACACCGTGATTGGATCCAGCGAGCCGTCGCCGCCCGGGTTCGTGATGTACTGAACGTCGGGCGAAAGCGCGACCCCCTGGGTTTCACCATCACCCGAAGCCACGAACCGATAGTAGACTTCAAGGTATCCTTCATCCTGATCGAACTGCGGAGACCCACTCGCCGCCTGCGCGTCTCGATACTCCGAGCTGATCATCGTCAGACCATACCCCACGCCGAGGGCATCGTGAGGCCGACCCATGATCCCACCCGAAAGCTGGAGTCCCGCCGCGATCGACCGATCGAACGAAGCGACCTGTCCCTCCTGCGTCCCATAGCGGGCCCACAGTCCCAGATCTTCGGTGAGCTCCTGATCGATGTTGACGCCAACCCCGCTATTCTTGAGGTCCTGGCCGCCGGCAAGGAGATTGCTGTGGTGGCTGCGGTTCTGCCAAGCATAGAGACGATACGTGCCCTGTCGCCCTCCTACGCTGGCGTGCACGTCGGCCTCGGCCATCACCCAGGGCCGGGAAAACGCCTCGACGTAATCGCCATCGCCTTCCATCACTCCACCCAGCACATCGAGCCAGTCGACCGGCTTGACCACCAGCACCGCTCCCAACCCGTAGAAGTTCCCCGTTCCGCCGAATTCCAGCGCCGGGTTATTGCCGAACAGGTTGGCGAGGAACTGAAACCGCTCGTTGTTGGCAAACGCGTTGGTGTCGAAATGAGCGGTCGGATCGTACTGGCCCAGGGTGATGGCCAGCCGCTCATCGAACCACGTGTGCTCGTAGAAGGCTTGGTCCAAATGGACCTGGTCGTTCCCGAACGATTCGACGTCGTTGTTCGGACCGGTTGTGTTGCCATTCGGGGCAGCGAAGACCGGGATATTGGTCAGCCCGGCCCCCTGTTGAACGTCGAGATGAATCAGCATCCGCCCGTGTTCGCTCACCTGGTGTTCGAGAAACAGATCGAGGGACAACGTGCCCTCCCCCTTGTCGCCGCTTCCCATCGAGGGATCGGTCAATTGGTCCGCCGACACACCCTGGAGAATCAGCGTGAGATCTCCGCCGATTTTCGCTTTCCCCAACGAATGGACCGGGTGCAGGCGGTCCCCGTGGCCATCCGGGGCGGCGGCATCGATCGGTTTCTCTCCACGCTCCAGGACCTCAACCCGCTCCTTCAGCGCCCGCAGCTCTGAGGTCACATCGTCGGTCCCAGCAGCCGTCCCGATATGTGCGGTCACACACAACCACGCGACCCCGATCCCCATCCACCGTATTCGCGCCTGATCCATGACCCCTCCCAAGTGTGTAGCACGTTTTTTATTAACGTACTACTTCAATAACACCGAGTCAAGGGGATTTATTCCTAGAAACATCCATGTAACTGGAGTAGACGGATAGATATGGAGAGATCTGGGATCTTATTTGTAACACTAATATTTAGTAGTTGCTACTAAAATGGGTGGCTATGGGGAAGAGCAGCGGGAGGAAACGTCACGAATGGCCGAGGTGCGTCTACAAGTCTTTTCCCGTGGTGGTCATTGTAAATTTCCCGTGCTTGACGCCTTTAGTCCCAATCAGGCGGTCCGCGATCTTCTTGACCTCGCTACCTTTTCCTTGAACCACCAGGACTTCGAGGCAGTGGTGTTCATCAAGATGGATGTGCAGCGTGGAACGAAAAAGCTTTTGAAACTGGTGCTGCAGGTCGGTGAGGGTGTCGCTCAGTTCCCGGACTTCGTGGTCGTAGACGATCGTGACGGTGCCGACGATTTCGCGGTTCTCGTCCCACTCTTGTTCAACCAGGGAATCCCGGATGAGGTCTCGGATGGCCTCCGAGCGGTTGGTGTAACCCTTTTGCTCGATCACCCGGTCGAAACGTTCCAGCAGGTAGCCTTCCATCGATACGCCGAAGCGTTGGAGCTCGTCGCTCTTTTTCGGCGCGCCTCCTGCCCTGCCGTGCTTTTCCCCGTGTTTCTCGGATATGTGATATCGAACATTCTTCATTTCTCGATTTTCAGGTCGCCCTCGCCCTTCAGGTAGTTGCGGAACCGCTGCATGAGCCCCTCGCCGAGCACGCCGACGTGCGGCTTCTTGGCCATGTACTCGCGGATTTCATCGAGCCGCTTGTCCGCCTGCTCGTTCCCCTGAAGGCGTTTGACCTGTTGCTTGGCGGTATCGAAGGCGTCAAAGGTCAACTCGGTGTAGCCTAACTTCCGAATACGCATGACCGCCTTCATCATCGCCTCGTTTCGGAACCTGGTCAGCAGGTCCGACGTGATGACGGTCGCGCCTTGCTTGCGGGCGCGGCGTTCGGCGGCCTTCTTGATCCCGCTCCTGACAAAATCGGGGGACGTCTGCAACCGGGCCCAGGCCTCCTCGCTCCAGCTCACGGCCTCCTGCGGCGTCTCCCAGACCAACGTGAGCGCTTTCTCGGTCATCTCGGCAAGACCATGGGCGCGGGCGAGGTCCTCGGCGTCGGCCTTGAGCATCTGGGTGACGAACTCGGTGGCCATCGGGGGCGTGCCCGCGACCTTCTGCATCAGCTTAGCGGTCGCTCCCTCCGTCCACGGCATCTCCGCGCGTGGTTTGCCCTCATCGAGCGCACCAAGTGCTTCCACCTTCTCCAGCAGTTCGACGTTCACCTCCATGTGCCCGCGCTCGCGTGCCACGTCTTCGGCGATCCGCCGGACCATGTCCTGCATGAAGGCGGGCGCGGTGGCGAGGCGTTCCTTGGCGGCCTGCGTCCAGGGGAGCTGTCCCTTAGCGATCTGATCGGCCGCGTCCTTGAGCCCAGCCTCGCCCCCCATCGAGCCCATTGAGGCGTTCTTCCATTCCGCGAGGTGCTCGGCCGTGATGACGGCGATCCCCTGTTCCAGAGCCCGTTTCTCCGCGAGCTTTTTCACCATGCCCCGCAAGAACACCGGGGCAAGCTTCAACCGCTCGAGCGCCGCCTCGTTCCAGCGGACCTCAACGGCCTGATTGGGCGCCTCGTTCGACATCACCGCTCACCCCTCGCCGAAGACCGCGCGCGAGAGCCCATCCCAGAACAGGGCGCGCCACTTCAACGAGCGCATCGCGCCGTCCCGGACCAGTGTCCGCCCCTCGTCGGTCTCGGTATGACGAGCGATCAGGGCGTTAAAGACTTCCGCGTGCTCGACGTCTTCTTCGATGTGCAGCGTAAAGTAGTGGATCTGCTCCTCGGTCAGACCGGCGTTGGCGCGCAGGCCGGCGACCAGAGACCGAAACATCGTCG
>Ga0180094_1000014_pt1 | contig 42562 bp, 38 predicted proteins | sample EasRivT47_16_1Da_FD_121786 | JGI IMG/M metagenome (GOLD analysis project Ga0180094, IMG submission 121786) | Soil microbial communities from meander-bound floodplain in the East River, Colorado, USA - East River metaG ERMLIBT47_16_1Da | ecosystem: Environmental > Terrestrial > Soil > Floodplain ... | reverse complement strand
GGGCGCGGCGTCAGCGAGCAGTTCATCGCGGCGCTCGAGAAGCAAGTGCAGGGCCCGCTGCGACCCGATCTCACATTCCTACTGGATCTGCCGGTCCGCGTGGGTCTGGAGAGGGCGGCCGCGCGGCGCGGAGGCAGCACGCCGGATCGATTCGAACTCGAGGACCTCGCATTCTTCGAACGTGTCCGCAGCCGCTTTCTCGAGCTGGCGCGGCGCCATCCGCAGCGCATCAGAATCATCGATGCCGATCGATTTCTGGAAAAAGTTTCAGCGACGCTGCTTCATGAGCTTGACTCGCTGCTCAAACAAGAGAAGCATTAGCTTAATCGTGTAAGACTATGACTGTAATGGAGATAGGAGCTGCTACTAAGTACCCTTGGCTGACATCGGCGCGACAGCAGGTCACGGCTGCGACGCGGCGTGACCGATTACCGCACGCGTTGCTGATCCATTGTGCATCCGGTCTGGGAGACGAATCGCTGGCGCTTTGGATTGCGGCATTCGTGCTGTGCGAATCACCTGCGGAGCGTCCCTGCGGACACTGCGCCGGTTGTCGTCTGATTGCTGCCGGGAATCATCCGGACCTCTCCTGGGTGGCTCGAGCGGAGGACTCCAAACAGCTGCAGATCGACCAGATCCGGGCGATATGCGACGTGCTGGCGTTCAAGAGCTATCGGGGCGGCTACAAAGCCGCCGTGGTTGCGACGGCAGACCTCATGACCGCGAACGCGGCCAACGCCCTGTTGAAGACGCTCGAGGAACCACCGCCGCAGAGCCTCTTGATTCTCTGCTCTGCGCGTCCCTCCCGCCTGCCGGCGACGATCGTGAGTCGCTGCCAGCGCCTGACGATCGCGGCGCCATCGCGCGCCGCTGCGCTCGATTGGCTGCGGGCGCAGGATGCCGATGTCGCGTGGAACGACCTGCTCGAGTTCGCTTCCGGTGCACCGCTCCGCGCCATCGAGTTACGCAGCACGGCATTCGATGAACTCCATCGCGACATGACGCAATCCATCGCCCAGCTCGCCCGCGGTGCGCTCGACATCCCCGGGGCCGCCGAGCGCTGGGCGCGGGATGCGCTGGCGACGCGCCTCGAATGGATCGAGACTTGGATCACAAACTCGATACGCGGGGCGGTATTGAATTCCGCAGGCTTGCAATCGAGCGGGGGAATTCGCAAGATTCGCGGCCTCTACGGCGTGCTCGATCGCGCGCGCGGCATGCGACTCGAGCTCGCGAGTTCGCTGAACGCGCAGCTGGCCGCTGAAGAGTTGCTGCTGCGTGCGGAGGCCGCGCTGGCGGCATGACAACAGCAGGTCACTCAACGCAGGAACCTCAGCGTGCGACAGCCACTCAACAAGCCGGGTCTCCTGACGCTCACGATCAAGGACAAGAGTGCGCTCTATCTCGCCTACATGCCGTTCGTGAAGAACGGCGGCCTGTTCATTCCCACCAACAGCAATTACCGCCTCGGTGACGAGGTGTTCATGCTGCTCAATCTGATGGGCGAGGACGAGAAGCTGCCGGTGGCCGGACGCGTGATCTGGATGACCCCGAAAGGCGCCCAGGGAAAGCGGACGGCAGGCATCGGCGTGCAGTTCAGCGATCAGGATCGCGGCCAGACGCAGAAGAAGATCGAAAACTACCTGGCTGGGGCGCTCGGCGGCGACAAGCCGACGCACACCATGTAATCAGGCTCGCCTGGGCCGCATCACGTCCGTCGTCGACAGCCCGCCCTTCAGCACGTAGGCATCGAAGCCGCGCTCGCTCAGGATGTACGCCCCGGCGGAGCTGCGCCGACCGGTGTCACAGCACACGACGTAGCTCACGGCCTTGTCGATCGCATTGAGCTTCAGGCGGATGAAATAGAGCGGAATATTGATCGCATCGTCGACGTGCATGTTCTGGAACTCGCTCGGCAGCCGCACGTCGAGCCACTTGCCGCCTTTTGCCACCACCTGCTTGGCCTGCTCGTAGTCCACCCATTGCAGCATAGGTTCGTTGAGCAGCGTCGTGAAGTCGTGTTTGCCGAGGCGCATCAGCGTGCCGTCGGTCAGCATCGTTACGGTTGCGTTCCGCTTGGCCTCGGAGATCAGTGCTTCCTCGCCAAAGGTATCACCCATGCCGAGCTCGGCGAGCTTGATGCCTTCCTTGTTGAGCGGCGTCTCACGCGTCACCGCGCAACGGCCAGTCACGATCACGTAGAAATAGTCGCCTTCGTCACCCTGCTTGATGACGACGTCGCCGCTGCGGTAGTTGATGCGCTGCATGCGCATGAAGATCGCCTGGATATTGGCGGGCGGGACGCGATGAAATGCCTTGGTCTGCAGCAGCGTCGTCATCCAGTCGTCGCTGCCCGTGCCGCTGCCATTGAGTTCGCTGACCTCGTAAGAACCGGTCTGATCCCAGGTCAACATCACATCCAGCAGATCGCTGTCGATGGCGATGAAGCGCACGTCGTCGATCGCGCGCGCGCCAAAGCGGCGCGGCAGCGTCGGAGCTATCGGGTTGCGAGCCTGCGGCGTGCCGCCGCGCACCGTTGCGAGAACACCGTCCTGGTCGTATATCTCGATCGAGCCCGCGACCAGAAAATAGGTGCGCTTGTCGGTGTCGCCTTCCTTGAACAACACGCGCCCCGCCGGCAGATCGCGGATCGAGGTCTTCTTCGCCAGCGCGTGCAGATTCTCCGCCTTGAACCCGTCGAGCGGCGAAAACTGCTTGAGCAGTGCGAGGTCGAGTGGCTTGTCGTCCATCCGGTGTCTTAGTGAACCTGGTGATCAACCAGTCGCGCCGCCGGTGGCGCCGATACGGGCGCGATGTTAGCACAGCGCCTCGGGCGCTCCGGCCGTGACACTGTGCGTAAGCCCATGATCAGGCGACCCCCAGGCGCCAGCCCGCATCGGGATGGAAGCGCTCGCCGTACTTGCGTTCGAGTTCCTCGAGGCGCGCAACCACGTGGTCGATGCCGCGACTGCGCGCGTAGGCAAGCGGGCCGCCGCGGAAGGGCGCAAAGCCGGTGCCGAAGATCACGCCGGCGTCGAGCAGGTCCGCCTCGTCGATCACTTTTTCACGCAGGCATGCGACGGATTCGTTGAGCATCGGCAGGATGAGCCGGTCGGTGAGATCCGGTGATGCGGCGACGTCCGCGGGCGATGGCTTGATCGGTTTGCCGTCACGCCACTCGTAGAAGCCGCGCCCGCTCTTGCGCCCGAGCCGCTTCGCTTCGACGAGTTTCGCCAGCTGCTCGGGAGCCCGGCGCTTGAACGCCTCCGCGAGGATTCGACCGACGTGCAGGCAAACATCGAGGCCGACCGTATCGGCGAGCTCCACGGGTCCCATGGGCATGCCGAATGCGACTGCAGCGTCATCGATCAACTTGAGTGGTACACGCTCCTCAGCCAGGAACATCGCTTCGTTGAGATACGGCATGAGCACGCGGTTGACGACGAAGCCCGGGGCGCTGTTGCAGGGGAGTGGCAGCTTGTCGAGCTTGCGCGTGAACAATGTGGCCGCTTGTAGAACCTCGGGCCGCGTTTCCCGTGAGGCGATGACCTCGACCAGCGGCATCTTGGCGACCGGATTGAAGAAGTGCAGGCCGACGAGCCGGCCGGGATCACTGAGCTCCCCGCTGAGCGTCTCCAGCATGATGCTCGACGTGTTGGTGGCCAGCAGTGCGCCGGGTTTCAAGCGCGGTTCAAGCCGCGAGTAGAGCTCGCGCTTGGCCGGCGCGTTTTCGAATATCGCTTCGACAACGACATCTGCCTTGGCGACGCCATCTCCCGTCAGATCCATCGTGAGCCGCGCCTCGGCTGCACGCGCAGCACTTGGATCAGCGAGCTTCTTGGCGAAGAACTCCCGCGCACGATTGAGAGCGGGGCGCACATATTCCTCCGCGCGATCCTGCAGCGTGACGGTCATGCCGCGGGACGCGCACCAGGCCGCAATATCGCCTCCCATGACGCCCGCACCGACGACGTGGACGTGGCGGAATTCGACGCTGGCCTTGCCGCCGAGACCCTTGAGCCGATCCTGGAGCAGAAAGACTCGAACCAGGTTGCGCGAGGTCTCGGTGCACATCAGCGCGGCGATCGAGCGCGCCTCGGCTTCAAAAGCCTCGGGTCCGCGGGCGCCGTGACGCTCCCACAGGTCGATGATGGCGTACGGCGCCGGGTAGTGTTCGCGCCGTGCTTTGCGACGCACCTGCTTGCGCAGGGCGTTGGCAACGAACCCACGAACGGGTGCAACTCCCAGCAGGGTGTCGAGCCATCCCGCGCTGCGGGGCGAGGGAGTCGCCAGGGCCAGCGCCTTCGCGCGGGCGCGCAGCTCCGCGGTGGGTGCGAGCTGATCAACGAGCCCGAGCGCAAGCGCCTTGTCTGCCTTCACGGCGCGTCCGGTGAGCATCAAGTCCATCGCAGCGCGCACGCCGATGAGGCGGACCGTACGGACCGTACCGCCGAATCCGGGGTGGATGCCGAGTTGCACTTCCGGCAGGCCAAGACTCACCCGGCCGTCGCTGCTCGCCACCCTGTACCGGCAAGCGAGCGCGAGTTCCAGACCGCCGCCGAGCGCAAACCCGTTGATGGCGGCAGCCGTGGGGCAGGGGAGCGCTTCGAGCCGGTCGAAGACCTTCTGACCGATGCGGATCAGCTCGTACGCCTGCTCTGGATTCCGTAGTCCAGTGAACTCCTTGATGTCAGCGCCAGCGACAAAGCCGCCCGACTTCGCGGAACAGACGATGACGGCAAGCGGTTTCGTGCGCTCGAGCTCTGCGAGCCGCGCGTCGAGCTCGCGCAATACATCCGCCGACAGGGTATTGGCCGACGTTCCGGCCTTGTCGAGAACGAGCAACACAACCCGGTCGGGGCCGGTTTCGACTTGCCAGTGATTCCTTTGCGACATGTCGCTGCTCCGGGCGGGCACTCAGCTCGCCTTGCGATCCGCCTGGACGCGGGCGCGCTCCGTCACCTCGAAATCGCAGATCAGCGGCCGATGATCCGAGAAACGCACATCCGGCACCTCGAAGTGCGTGACGCGGATGCCGTCGCTGTAGAGCACGAAGTCGAGCTCTTTGCGCGGGCTGCGGCTGGGAAAGGAGGGCATGCTGTTGGCGTTCGCGCTCTTGAGACCCGACGCTCGCATGAAAAGATAGATCTCGTGCTCGCCCCAGAACGTGTTGAAGTCCCCGGCGACGATGACCGGCTTGGCCGTCTGCTGTACGAGCTCGTGCAGGTAGCGCAGCTGCTGGTGGCGGTGCCGGAACTTGAGCGACAGGTGCACGAGGAACACCGCCACTTCCTCGAGCTCGAGCTCGATGATGAGCCGCTTGATACCGGTATCGAAATAGTGGAATCGCTCACCGTGCACGCGTGGTGCGGCGAGGAACGCGTTGCTCTGCTTGCGCACGATCGGCATGAGCTGGTTGATCGAACTCGCGCCGTACTTGCATTCGTAGGTGGAGTAATGGCCCAGCGAGTGCGCGATGTGCTCCGCCTGGTTGAGCATGCCGGTGCGGATCGAACCGGTGTCGACTTCGAGCAGACCGACGATGTCCGGATCGCGCGACTTGATGAAGTCCGTGATGCTCTTTAAGACGTGGCGACTGCTGCGCAGGTACCCGGCACCCGGCAGCGGTAAGTGGAAGGCCGGGCCTGTACCAGTGGCATAGCGGATGTTGTAAACGAGCAGGCGCATCGATTCCCCGTCGGGCGGAGGCAAATTCGCAAAAACCGCGCAATGCTACACTACTCCAACTGGGCCAAGCGGGAGGCCGACCCGTGTCACAGCGCAACCCTTACAAGCTGTTCGTCAGCCACGCGTGGGAAGATGACGAGGATTATTTCCGCGTGTTCGAGTTCCTGGAGAGTGACCCCAACTTCTACTACCAGAACTACAGCACGCCCGACAAAAGGCCCGCATCCGGCGACAAGGAGGCACTGCGCGAGGATCTCCGCAAGCAGATCGCCCCGGTCGAAGTCGTGATCGTGCCGAGCGGGTTGTGCCGCAAGCATGGCGATCTGATCCTGTTTCAGATGAACTACGCCAAGGCGTCGGACAAGCCCGTGCTGTTGCTCGAGCCGTACGGCATCCAGATGCAGATCCCGAAAGCGATCAGGGACCTCGCCGACCAGGTGATCGATTGGGACAAGCGCACGCTGGTGGACGCGATCAAGCACCAAGCGCGCCATGAAGACACACAACGCTGGGACACGATCGAGTTCAAACTCGATTGAGCGAGAGAGAAGAGGGCGCTGCGAGGACGTTCCTGTGAATCAGACCGGCCCGCGCATTCGCCTGCGGGCATTCGCGCGGATGGAAAAGCGTGGTGCGATTACATCCCTGTGAATCATGCCAGCCGATGCATCCGTGCATCGGCGTTCGGCCGGATTGACGGCACATTAAGTGCCGTCAATAAAGGCACCGGCCTCACCCCTCCGCAACGTAGAGTTGCACTACCGGCGCTGATGTTGGTGTGCGCGTGCTCATCTGCGTGCGGGCGACGATGCCCAGCATGTTCACGATCTGCACCGCGTAGCGGTTGGCGTCATCGTCCGACATCTTGCGAACGGTGGCGCGCACCGCGTCTTCACCCGGCAGTGGCCGCACTGCGCGCATCGCGCGACAGAAGCTGGAGAAATCCTCGCGAATCTCTTTCGGCAGCTGGTCGTCGCTCAACGCAGCCAGATGATTGACGTACGCGCCGAACAGGCGCTGCTTGATCGGACCAGAGCCAGCAAGCTCGACGGTCGCCGAATGAAACTTCTCCCAAGTGTTCAACATTGGTGCACCCCCGCCAAGGAAGTACCTGAGCGCGAAAACGCGCGTGTCACATGTTCCGCGAATCTCAGGTGACGCTTGAGTTGTTGTTGTTATAAGGATTTGTTAGGCATCAATGAGCTGCACACGAAATATACACCCGCTTCTGTCAAACGCAACGCTCAAGACGTGGTCACCGCCTGATGCTCGGCCGGCCTGCCCGGACACCGGGAGCCGAAAAACTGGCCTTTTCGCGCGCCATTGCGTTGCTGGTGGCCGGACGCGACGGGCGCGACGGCTGTCGGCGCAATCTTCAACTACAGGTGATCGTATGCCAATAACATATTGAATATCTTATAGAAAGAAGTGGCTAGTGCCGCGATCTCGGTGGCGCATCCCGGCGCGGGGAATTCAGAACCGTATATGCCAGCGGACGCCAGCGCGTTCGGTGGCGAGCTCGAGAGCCAGCGAGGCGCGGGGATCAGCGTCGAGCCCCATGAATGCGTCATTGATGAACGATGCGAGAAAATTGCCGAGGGCGATGCTGAAGAGCGTGTCGGAAGGATAATGCCAGCCCGCCTCGATGCGCGCCCAAGAGGTGCCGATGGTCAGTGCATCCAGCCCGGCGTCCAGCGTTCGTCGCGTTCCATCACTCAGGTCCATCGCGCGCAGGTTGCGCGAGGCGAGTTGCGTGTGCACGGCCGACGCTGAAGTGTGGCCGGAAGGGAAGCTGTCATGCCCGAGGCCATTGGGACGCTCACGATCGGTGCTCGCCTTGAGCTCCTGGGTGGCCAAGCTGGTGAGCCAGCCGGCGGTGCCTCCCACAAGGTAACCCTTTGCCTTGTTCTCCAGCCATTGAGCTGCGTCTGTGCCACTCGGCGCGGTCAGCACACTTGCGTGATAAGCAACCGTCGAGGCCGACTTCAGATCGTCGCTTAAGCGCTCAGCGTTCTGCTGCGAGCCGAAAACCGGGGTGTTGTCGCGCGCCCAGTCCGATACCTTGCGATCCCATGAGTCGATCTGAAACACGCCGGTTCCGAGCAGGGGCACCCAGACCCAGGGGTCTCGTGCGGCACCGATCGCCGAATTCTTGATCCGGTCCCAGCCGGGGCGGTACGTCGCATCCTCACCCCAGCCGCGGCCGTTCGGTAAGGTCGAACAGCCGCCGAGCAGGAGAACCCCAAGTAGCGCGGCGACGCAATAACGCCGCAGCCGCGCCGCATTGCGCGCGTGCTGCGATGTCGAACCGAGGGTATCCATATCGGGGCAAGATACACGCCGAACGGCCGCGAGCGGCAGTCACGGGCTGAACGCGGGGCGCCTTGTAGTTCGTATAATGTATATTATGGTAAATCACGTATGAATCTAGCGATCGAGAAAGAGCGGGAAGAACTCGAGAGGCGCTTGGATGAAGCCCTGAGGGAATCATTCCCCGCGAGCGACCCCCCTGCTGTCTCGGTGTCAGATGAGCCACCGCGCCGGGGGGCCACCGCGCGCTCGCGTCCAGCCCCGAAGCAGGAGTCAGCCCGTAGGGATCGTTAGCGCGGGCAGACGCTGGTCGCCGACAAAGTCGCTATTTCGGATAGAGCAGCGTGAACACCACGCGCAGCCCCCGCGTCGGCGCGATTCTCGTCCCCGGCCACGGATTCGATGTGATTGACGAGCACATCGATTGGGTGAAAAGAACAGGCTCTGAACGACGTCGCCTGTCCCGGTCTGGCTGCCGGCACCGGGGAAAATGTCAGACTGATCGATGATCGGCACGATCGTGCGTGATATCAGGTTCCAGTCGTCATTGAGCGAGATCGGGACCACGGGCTGGATGTTTGAGAGTGAAACGCTCGCCCTCCTCCACCGAACCGATATCCGTATCCGAGTTGAGCTGCATCGGCATTCTGTTGGGCGGCGATTAGCTAGCGCCAAAGTCGCTTCGACGCGCGCGCCGCGCCGTCAACGAGTGACTCGAGCTTCCGCCAGGAGATCTCCGGATCCATCTTGCCGACGCCGGCAAACGTGCCGAAGCCGCAGTCGGTCCCGGCGAGCACGCGTTCCCGGCCGACGATATCAGCGAACTGGCAGATTTTCTGCGCGATGAGCTCCGGATGCTCGACGTAGTTGGAAGTCGCCGTCAAAAGTCCGGGGACGAGCACCTTGTCGTGTGGAAGGCGGGCATCGCGCCACACGACCCATTCGTGGGCGTGACGCGGGTTCGAGGCCTCGAACAGGATCGCGCTCGGTTTCGCTGTCAGCACGATCGACAGAATGCTCTCGAGCGGGATGTCGTGATCGTGCGGACCCTCATAGTTGCCCCAGCAGACGTGCATGCGCAGCGCACTCGCTGGAATGTTGCAGAGTGCAGCGTTGAGCGCTTCGACCTGATGCTCGGCGCGCGCGAGGTATTGCTCTTCACTGAGATCCTGAAATCCGGTGTGGCGTGCCATGGCCAGATCGGGGCAATCGACCTGCAGGACGAATCCTGCCGCGACGATTGCCTCGTACTCTTCGCGCATGGCCTCGGCGATCGCCTCGACATAGGCCTCGTGGGTCGGATAGTAGCGATTCGGTTGAAATGCCGAGACTACGCCCGGTGAGGCCGCATTCATGAAGGCTTCCTGCGCGCCGCAGGCGCGGACCGCCGCTCGCAGATTGGCGAGATCCTTTCTTAGAGACTCGCGCTCGATGACCTTGATCGGACCCACGCAGGATTGACGCTTGAAGGACTGCTTGCCGGCGAGCAGCGCCATCTTGGCGCGGAAGTCGGGGAAGGCCTTGAGATCGGAGGCGATCTGGCGCTCGTTATCGCCGGCGAACCCCGACAGCCGGTCCTTGATGTAGGTTGCGTAACCGATCTTGGACGTCTCGCCGTCGCTGACCACGTCGATACCGATCGCGACTTGCCGCTGTACAACCGCGCGCACGGCCTGCGACATTGTGCGATCGAATGCGGCAGGGTCCTGCGGAGTGCCCTGTTCCTTGGCGAACAGCATGTCCACCACGTCCTGCGTGCGCGGCAGGCTGCCGACGTGAGTCGTCAGAATACGATCGGTGCTGCGTCTCATCGATGCAATGTCAACGCGCGCACCGACAGCACCGCAATCACCATCGGTACCGCGAAGGCGTAGTAAAGATGCGGCGTGTCCCAGCCCGCATCCACGAGCAATCCCGCGATCAGGGGTGCCAGGATCGCCCCGACCCGTCCCATCCCGATCGCCCAGCCCATCCCGGTAGTGCGGATGGCGGCGGGATAGAGTATCGGCGTGATCGCGTACAGCCCTACCATCGAGCCGAACAGGAAGATGCCGATCGCGATCGCAATCACGAATGCGAAGGCGAGATCGGCCGCAAAGCCGCCGAACAGCGCGATGAATCCGGCGGCGGCAACCAGGTACAGCGATTCCAGGCGCTTGAGATTGAACTTCGCTGCCAGCAGTCCGAAAACAGTTCCGCCGACCATGCCACCGAAATTCAGGAGCACACCACCGGTGATTCCCTGTTGAGTCGAGAGCCCTGCTGCCACCAGCAGCTTTGGGGTCCAGCTGAGCACGAAGTAGAAACTGAACATGACCAGGAAGAACGAGGTCCAGATGTACAAGGTGGAACCCGTGAGTGGCGTCGACAGGATTCCCCGCAACAGGCCGGGTCCGGACGAACGCACGGCAGCCGGAGGATCGGGAAGCCGAGTCACTGCGCCGCGTTGCATGCGGGTAAGCAGCGCGTTCAACTTCTCGAGGGCATTCGCCGGCTGCTTGGCCAGCAGAAAGTCCAGCGATTCCGGCAGACGCAGGATCACCACCGGAATCATGGCGGCGGAAACCACCGCGCCAAAGAGAAACACGGAACGCCAGCCGTAATACGCAATGAGCACGGCGGCGATCGTGCCGCCGATGGTCGCGCCGATCGGATAGCCCGTGGCCTGGATGCTGATCGCCGTGCTGCGCCACTTGTCGGAAGAGTATTCGGCGGTGATCACGTTGATGCTGGCGAGCATGCCGCCGATTCCCAGACCCGTCAGGATGCGCAGGGCGAGCAATTGCACGGCGCTCTGCGAAAGCGCCGACAGGAACATGCCCAGCGTGATCAGGCTCAGGCAGAAGAGCGTGATGGCGCGCCGCCCGAACCGATCGCCCCACGGCGCCACGAACAGCGAGCCCGCTGCCATGCCGAACAGTCCCGCGCTCAGCAACAGCCCGAGCTCTTTGCCACTGAGACTCCAATGGGCGGACACCTCGGATGCCGTGAAGGCCATGACCAGGACGTCGAAACCGTCCAGCATGTTCAATGTCACGCAGATGGCGACCGCCACCACCTGGAAGCGACTCATCGCTTCCTTATTGATGATCTCGCGCAGATCGTGGCTCGACGCGCTCACTCACCCCTCCTGGCATCCTGCTCTGTAAGTGCGTCAGCAAGTGCACGCCACGCAAACGGCTCGTCATGCCGATAGGCCAGGCCCTTCGCGTTCAACCGATCGATTACCCACTGTTGCTTGGCTGCGGTGGCGCTGGCCATTACGGATTCCATGCCAACATCGCGCAGAGTCTGTGCCACCTCGCGCATCTCGGCGGCGCGCCTGCGGCCATGCTCCGCCACGCGGCTGATGAGATAGTCCGGCAGATTCCCTGCCCAACCCATGTGTGGAAAACTGCGATCGAGCGAAGACAGAACCTTGTCTTCAGCTCCGAACTCACGCGCGGCAAACAAGCATTCGACGGTGAGCGCTTCGAGTCCCTTGATGAGGATGCTGCGACACATCTTGATGGCGGATGCGGTGCCGACCTCGCTGGCGACGGTCGTCACGTTCATCCCCAGGCTTCGCAGCACCGGTTCCAGTTCTGACGCCTTCCGCCCACCTAAAAGCAGCGGCACGGCTAGTCGTTGCGGCGGTACGGCGGCCATTACCGCCGCCTCGACATAGTCGGCCCCACTCGTTTCGACCGCGCGCGCGTTGTTGCGCTTGGTCGCAGGAGACACGGAGTTGATGTCGAGAAAATACTGCTTCGGGTGCAGCAGCTGCGCTGCGCTGGTTGCGACCGCGCTCGACGAGCTCGCGGTAACGGCTGAGATCACCAGTTGCGTACCGTTGACGGCATCTCGAAGGGAATCACGCGGACGCACTCCTGCGGCACGTGCCTTCGACAACATCGCTTCCCGCGATGCCGGGGAATCGAACAGGATGTCGTAGGTCACGACCTCGAGTCCGAGCTTGGCGAGATCCTCACCCAGGATCGAGCCGGCCTCGCCGAAGCCGATCATGGCCACGTTCTGCAAGTCACCCGGCGGCTTCATGGCGATCACGTGTGCATCACCAGGCGGCCGCGACGCTCGGCGAATCGCCAGCCGTGTGAGGTCAGCACGAACTGATCCTCAAACACGCCGATGAGCTGACTCGCCGTTGCCTTGCGCCCCTTGCCGGGTGTCTCCGGCTGGTCTGCATCGGCCGTATAGAGCAACACCCGGCACGAGCCGCTGGCGCGATCCGGCGGCCGCGCGTTGATGCGGACGTTGCAGCACAGATGCTGCGTAATCCGGGCACGCGGGCGTGCCAGATACGAATTCACAATATTGTCGACGCCGTGGATCAGGTTGTCCGGATCGGTGGGTCGCGCGAATCTCGCATCCGCAGCGAACAGCTCGCGCAGACCGGCGAAGTCCTGCGCGTCGACGCGCTCGGCGAATTCGCATACGAGCCTTTCACAGGCGCGTTCGATTGCCACGGCGCTCGCATCCGCTCTTGCAGTCATATTCGACTCCACCCTGACAGAAGGAGTATCGAGACGCAGAATACCGGGGTCCGCCGCGAGGTCAAACGTTCAGCCGGTGACGGAGCGCGTCTCGTGGCTCAATGCTTGCTGTACCATCAATCCGAGCAGTGCAAAGATCGTCAGAACCAGCGTGAACGGGCGCGCCGTGCCATCGTGCAGGATGCTCAGCAATGCCCCGCCCACGGTGCCGAGCCCGAACTGCAGCGATCCGATCATCGCCGAAGCCGTGCCGGCTCGATCGGCCTGGAATTCGAGCGCCGCCGCGGTGGCATTCGAGCGGATAAATGCGCGGCTGGTGATGAAGCCAAACAGGATCACGGCAAATCCGCTCACGCCGCCCAGTTCAGCGACGCTGAAGAGCAGCAGCGCGGCGGCCAGCACGACCGCGACGAGGTTGGCGCGCGTAAGCAGATTCCCGAGCCGGTGACGCGCGAGCAGCCGGTCATTGACCTGCGAGCCCAGCACCAAGCCTATGGAGTTGAGCGCGAACAGCCAGCTATAGGTGCGCGGCGAAACACCGAAGATTTCCATGAGCACGAACGGCGAACCCGTGAGGTACACGAAGAACGCCGCGTTGGCCATCGCGCCCGAGAGTGCGTGACCCAGAAAGTTGCGATCGGTGAACAGCGAGCCGTAACTGCGCAGAATTGCGCTCGGACGCAGGCTGGCGCTGGCACCTTCAGGCCGTGTCTCCTGCAGTCCAAGAATGATCGCAGCGAGACACGCCGTCCCGAACACCGCCAGGCACCAGAAGATGGCGCGCCAACCGAGCCATTCCACGACGTAGGTGCCCGCCAGCGGCGCCAGGGTGGGAACCAGCCCCATCACGATCATCAGGCGCGAGAACATGCGGGCCGACCCCTGTGGGTCGTAGAGATCGCGGACGATCGCGACCACGATGACCATCCCGGCGCACCCGCCCAATGCCTGGACAAAACGCAGCGCAATGAGTGTGTGGATGTCGCTTGCGAGGGCGCAACCCACGGATGCGAGCACATAAATCAGCAGACCGGCCCACAGCGGCGTCAGGCGGCCATATTTGTCCGTGATTGGTCCGTAGAACAGGTGCCCGACGCACAGGCCGATGAAATACGCCGACAGCGTGTGTTGCACCAGCGAGAAATCCGCGTGGAGATCGCGCGCCATCGCCGGAAAGGCCGGCAGGTACATGTCGATCGACAGCGGCCCGAACGCCGTGATCGATCCCAGGATGAGTACCAGCCGCGATGGAGCGGGCGGTGTCACGCGCGCACGCCGCCGGCCTTCAGGACATCGGGGATATGAGCCTCCCACCCAAGCATCATCAGATGGACGCCGGCGCACAGGCCGCGCACTTCGCGGAGCGTCCGTGCCGCGATGTCGATTCCGGTCTGCATCTCGCGGCCGCTGGCCGCCGCGGCTTCTATTTCGCGCAGCAATGCAGCGGGAATGCGGATTCCGGGGACGTTGGCGATGAGCCAGCCGGCCATCTTTGCGGACTTGAGCGGAATGATGCCCGCAAGAATGGCGACGCCTTCGGGCTTGAGCGCCTCAAGAAACTTCTCGAGTGTGGCCGCCTCGTACAGCGCTTGCGTCTGCAGAAACTTCGCACCAGCGGCGATCTTGCGCCGCGTATTGGCAATTTCCGTGGCGAAATCCGCCGCGCCCGGATTGGCTGTCGCACCGACAAACAGTTGCGGGGCGCCCTTGAGCTTGTGTCCGGCGAGATCGTGCCCTCCAGCCAATGCATGCGCGGCGCGCAGCATGTCCGAGGCAGTCAGATCAAAAACCGCCTTGGCATCCGGGTGATCGCCCTTCTGCGGCGGGTCACCCGACATGAAAACGAAATTGTGAATCCCGAGCGCCGCCGCGCCGAGCAGATCGGACTGCAGCGCAATTCGATTGCGGTCACGCGCGGTGAATTGAACGATTGGATCGACGCCGCGGTCGAGCAGCAGGTGCGCAACGGCCGTCGGCTCGATCGCCATGCGCGCGCGCGGCGATTCCGTCAGGTTGATGCCGTCGACATGATCCTTGAGTTGGTCGGCCTTCGCGAAGAGCTCGGCAAGGTCGATTCCCTTCGGCGGCGTCAGTTCCGTCGTGACGGCGAAGGCGCCCGAACGGAGCTTATCGGCAAATCTGCCCACTACTCGCTACTTGAAGTCACGCAGCACGCATCACAGTCGCTCGAGACTGCCAGCGACATGCGGCTTTTCGCCTTGCGCATCCTTGAGACTGAATCCGAGACCGTTGCGCGTCTCCCAGCTGTGGAGGTTCAGCCAGGCCGGCAGGAGGATCGGCAGCTTGAACCCTGCAGAAAGCCTGATCGCGTCGGCAGAAATCCGCGGCTCCAGCTCGGCAGCGGTGCGCGCCAGCGACCACATGCCGTGCGCGATCGCCCGGTCGAAGCCGAAAAGCCTCGCAGTGATGTCAGTCAGGTGAATCGGATTGAAATCACCAGACACCGCCGCGTATCGTCGTCCGATATCGGCGTCGGCGTGCCAGCTTGAAGTGCTGACGGTCGCGGGTGTTTGATCACTCGTTGCCTTGCCCGTCGCTTTCCTCCCCCCTGGACCACGGGGTGCACGACGCCGGGCGAGGAAAGTACTCGTCTCGGACCATACCCTGTCCCCGGCGATAGTCGCTTCGGTGATCAGGTCGAATTCCTGGCCGCGATCCGTCTCGCGATGGCCAGCCAGGTGGCAATGCACGTCCAGCGCTTCGTCCTCGGCGATCGCCCGACGACTCTCGATGTCGTTGCGCACGTGGACCAGGCCCATGAGCCGGACCGGAAAGGCATCGCTGGTAAGTATCGCGACGTTGAGCGGCATCGTCATGACGTGTGGGTACGAGATCGGCAGCTTGCCATCGGCGGAAAAGCCACAGACGCGCCGATACGATTCCAGATGATCGCGCCGGGGTCTGAGCTTTTCGATGCGCGCTTCGATCTGCGGCACCTCGCGGCCTTCTGGTAACAGAGCTGGTCGCTGCGCAAGAAACATCTTGGGATATGCCAGCCACAGCGAGGGCGGCGAGGTAAAGGTCATCGACACCGAATCACTCATGTGGGCGTCCGCCGACTGGAGCGTTTCAGGGCACGATCGAGTTGATTATCAGATCGACCGTTTGCCCCGCGCCCACATCATAGCCCACCTGCCCTTCGAGATCGCCGCTCTGCGCGCGCGGGTCGCCCGTGCGCGCCACGCGCGCCACCACCGTGACCTGTGATGCCGATGAAATTCCGCGCCCCGCTATCATGGCATCGCGATCCGTGAGCTCGACAAGCAACGGCAGCTCATCACTGGCGCGACGCGTCGCGGCCAGCGGCGGTCCGCCACCCTCCCCTGCACGAACCATGACGAACAGGGGTGCGCCGGTTGGAACCTTGCTCGCGAGCTCGGGCGCCACGGCTACGCGCACCCTGACAAGCGGCGCCGGCGCCGGCGCCGCGGGAAGCTGCGATTCTGCTGGTGAAGCGCCCGCTGCGGCGTCGATTTCGGCAATCTTGGTTTGCAGCACCTGCTTTACTTCCGCGGGCGGATCGAGCGCGACCAGCGCAGACCAGCGTTGTCGTGCAATGTCGAAGCGCTGCGCCTGATACGCCACGAGGCCCGAGTACCACAACGCTTTCGGGTGATGGGGGGCCAGTTCGACGGCTCGTTCAAACAATTCCGCCGAACGACTGGTGAGCATGCGTTCATCCGCAAATGCGAGCGCCTCGCCCAATCCGAGCACCGCCTCGACGTCCCTTCCCTGCGTCAGCGTGTAGGCCTGCTGGTACGCGTCGGCCGCCTCGGAAAAACGATTCAAATGAAAGTAGGAGCGGCCGAGCAGCAGCCAGCCATTTACGTCGGTCGGATTGGACTCAAGCTTGGTTTCCAGGCTTGTCAGCATCTGCGCTATTGCCGGTGACGTGCTTTCGTGCAGCGGTTCTCCGTCCCATCGCCAGTTGCTCCACACTCCATAGAGCACGAACGCCAGCACCGGCAGCGCTGCAGCCGCAATCAGGGCCGCGGGCCAACGCCGCGCGCCTGGCGATCCAGCTCGCATGAGCGGCACAAGGACGAGCGCAAGGGCAGCCAGCACCATCACGGCGCCGAGAATCGCGAATGTCGTCACGAGGGTCTGCTCTCGATATCGGAATCGTCGGTGTCGGTGCTCGCGAGCCGCATGCGCCCCCGCACGACGCGGATCGCGACCAGCGCACCGATGGCGAGCAGCAAGGCCGGCGCGAGCCACAGCAGCAACGTGCGCCGCACGAACGGCGGGCGATAGAGCACGAAATCGCCGTAGCGGTCGGTCATGAACTTGACGATCTCATCGTCACTCCTGCCCGCCAGCAGCATGCTGTGAACTTCGCGTCGCAGGTCGGAGGCCAGCCCGGCATTTGAATCGGCGATGCTCTGATTCTGGCAGACGAGGCAGCGCAGCTCGTTGATGAGGCGGTCGTAGCGCGCTTGCAGCTCGGGCGTGGGCAGGTTCTGCTCGGTGTCGATCGCGAGTACACCGAACGTCACCAAGCCCAGCAGCGCTGTCATGGCAATCCGTCTCATGGCGCATTCCCCTGAGATGCTCGGATCTTCGGCAGGAAATCCCGCTCCCAGATCTCGAGCGTGAGCGGCGCGATGTGTTTGTGCAGAACCTGACCGTCTGCGCTCACCAGAAACGTCTCCGGGGCGCCGTAGACGCCCCAGTTGATGGCCGCGCGACCTTCCGGGTCAAACGCTGAATCGACATAGGGGTCGCCCAACTGGTCGAGCCAGCGAATGGCGAGCGCGCGGTCGTCTTTCCAATTCAGACCCACGATCAGGATCACGTTTGTGCGTGCGATCGCGAGCAGAACGTCGTGTTCCTGACGACAGCCGACACACCACGTTCCCCAGACGTTGAGCACGTACATCCTGCCGGTGAAATCGCTGCTCTTCACCTGCCGGTTCGGGTCGCGGACGCTCGACAGTGAGAATTCCGGCGCGGGCTTGCCGATCAGTGGCGAGGGGATGACTGCGGGATTGCCCTGCAGCCCGCGATAGAAGAAGACGACCAGCACCACCAGGCCGGCCAGTGGCAGCACGTAGCGCCACATCAGGTCGACTCTCGCGCCATCGCTTGAGCGGCTGTCGCTTGCTCAGTCACGCGTTGGGTACGGTAGCGGCGGTCGCAGACCGCGACCAGGCCGCCGATCGCCATCAACAGAGCACCCAGCCAGATGTAACGGATCAGCGGCTTGAACTGGATACGCACGCTCCAGGCGCCGTCACCCAGCTGGTCGCCCAGCGCGACGAACAGGTCGCGGGTCCAGCCGACGCTGATTCCTGCTTCCGTCATAGGACTCGTCTGCACGCGGTAGATGCGCTTTTGCGGCCGCAGCAGCGCGACCTGGGTATCGCCGCGACTGATCGCGAATTCGCCTTCAACAGCAGTGTAGTTCGCTCCATCGAGGTTGCGCTGGCTGAGGAAAGTGAATGTGTAGCCCGCAACCGTCGCGGATTGGCCGGGCCTCATCGCCAGGTCCCGCTCGATCTTGTAGCTTTCGACCGTCGTCACTCCGATGGTGAACACTGCGACACCCAGATGGGCGATCGACATGCCAAGAACGGCGGCGGAGAGCGTCTGACGTTGCCGAAGCCGTGAAATCGGCTCGCGCAGCGCGGAGTAGATGATCCACATCCCGGCAGTGAGCCCGACGACGGTGAGCGCCTTTACCTCCCCAAACGCGAAGGCCGCCAACACGAGCGCAACGACCGCTGCAGCCCCAAGAGCGATCGTGAGAGGTCTTTTCACCTGCGCAAGCCGCGCACGCTTCCAGGCGGCATGCATGCCGACGCCCACCAGCGCCAGCAACGGCAGCATCGGCATCAGGAACACGGTCGTGAAGTACGGCGGCCCCACGGAAATCTTGCCGAGATCGAGCGCGTCCATGAAGAGCGGATAGAGCGTGCCGATCAGGATCAACGCGGCTGCGATCACCAGCAGAACGTTGTTGAAGAGCAGGAAGGATTCGCGCGACCACAGTTCGAATCCCGCATCCGAGGCCAGCTTTGGCGCCCGCCACGCGTAAAGTGCCAGGGCACCGCCGATGCATAGCGTCAGAAAGATGAGGACGAACAGGCCGCGCGCGGGATCAGATGCAAACGCGTGCACGGAAATCAGCACACCCGAGCGCACCAGGAAGGTGCCCAGGAGACTCAATGAAAACGCGAATATGGCGAGCAGCAGCGTCCAGCTCTTGAAGAGGCCGCGTTTCTCCGTCACCGCGAGCGAATGGATGAGCGCCGTGCCGACGAGCCATGGCATGAACGACGCGTTTTCGACTGGATCCCAGAACCACCAACCCCCCCAGCCGAGCTCGTAGTAGGCCCACCAGCTCCCGAGCGAGATACCGATCGTCAGAAACAGCCACGCGACGACCGTCCAGGGCCGCGTCCATCGCGCCCAGCTCTGGTCTAGCCGTCCTTCGAGCATTGCCGCGCACGCAAACGCGAACGCCACTGCGAACCCGACATAGCCCGTGTAGAGAATCGGCGGGTGAATCGTCAGCGCAAAGTCCTGCAGGAGCGGGTTCAAGTCGTTGCCGTCGACAGCGGCGGGTTGCAGCCGTGTGAACGGATTCGACGTCGCGAGCGTAAAGGTCATGAATCCCGCGCTGATCAGCCCCAGCACGCCCAGCACCCGGCTGAGGAAAGATTCCGGGAGATTGCGGCTTAGAGCGGCAACCGCAATCGACCAGGCCGCGAGCACCAGGATCCACAGCAAGAGCGATCCTTCGTGCGCCCCCCACACGGCGGCGACGCGATAAAACGCTGGTAGCGCGGAGTTGGAGTTCTGCGCGACGTATACGACCGAGAAGTCATGATCGAGAAACGCGGTCGTCAGGCATCCAAACGACAGTGCGACGAACACGAACTGCCCCGCGACAGCGGGTCGCGCCACGGCCATCCAGTCGGGCCGACGCCAATGCGCCCCGGCAAGTGCGAACCCCGCCTGTGCGATCGCCAGGCATAAACCCAGGATTAACGCCAGATGACCGAGCTCGGGGATCATGTCGTCTCACCAGCCTGCGGCTGTGCCTTCTTGAGGGATTCGGCAACTTCAGGTGGCATGTAGTTCTCGTCATGCTTGGCGAGCACTTCGTCGGCGACGAACACACCGTTGGCGCCGAGTTTGCCGTGAGCGATCACTCCCTGACCTTCGCGAAACAGGTCGGGCAGCACTCCCGTGTACGACACGGGAACGCTGTGCTGGAAATCGGTCACGACGAAACGGACCTCGAGACTCCCGGGCTCGCGCGCCACGCTGCCCGCCGTCACCATGCCGCCAAGGCGAAACGTGCGCAGGGCCGGTGCCTCGCCGGCCGCGATCTGCGAAGGATCGTAGAACAACATCATGTTCTGGCGGAATGCCTGGAACGCCAGCGCGGCTGCGACGGCAACACCGGCAAGGATTCCCACTACGATCAACAGGCGCCTGCGTCGTGGCGTCATGGCATCAGCTCCTTAAGTATCTTCCCGGCCGGCCCGCCCAAACGACGGCAAATAATACCCCACGTGGCTCATCGCGAGCCCTCCAAGAGTGCCAGTATTGCTAGAGACGTCCGGCTGGATCAACCTGGCTGCTGCGGCTGGCCGCGCGCCACCTGCGCCTCTTCGGTTGCCTGTTTCGCTTCCTGCTCTTCCTCGTAGCCCTTCGGGAGGTGGTGGGCGATGCCCTTGTGGCAGTCGATGCACGTCTCGCCTTGCTTGAACCCCTTTTCGTGACGGCGCGCGGACACGCGCTCCTGCTGCTTCGGGTCCATGTGCTGAAACTCGTGGCAATTGCGGCACTCGCGTGAATCCGTCGCTTTCATCGTCTGCCAGACGCGTTCCGCCATGGTGCGGCGCTCGGCCTCGAATTTCTCGCGCGTGTCGACTGTGCCGGCGATCTTGTGAAAGAGCTCGTTGGTCGCGAGGACCTTGCGTTGCAGCTTGTAGATATAGGGCCGTGGCACATGACAATCGGGGCAGCTCGCACGCACACCAGTGCGATTCGAATAGTGAATGGTTTCCTTGTATTCGGGATAGATGAAGTCGCGCATCTCGTGACAAGAGGTGCAGAAAGACTCGGTATTGCTCGCCTCCAACGCCCAGTTGAAGCCGCCCCAGAAGAGGATACCGACGACGAACATCAGTAGACCGCCGACCGGAATGCCGACGCGCCAGCGGCTGCCCGGCTGCCGCCAGAGGCGTGACCACAGACCCCCGTTTCCCGGCTTGGTTTGCTGGTTCACACTCACCTCCCGTGCGGAATTTGGAATTGTTCGTGGTCGGACGATCGATCTATTGCAGGCTGGCGTAGTAGTGGGCAACCGCCTCGACCTCTGCGTCGGTCCACTTTACAAGCTTGTCGGCCATCTTCTTGGTCTGCTGGCGTTCGCCCGTTTTGAAGTCCGCGAACGCCTGTTGCAGGTACTTGAGATGCTGCCCGCCCAGAATACCGGCGTCATCCGCCGGGTCGCGGCCCCCATTGGCATGGCATTTGGCGCAATCACGCGCATGGAGTTTCTTGCCCTCAGCCGCCTTCTGCGCGTCAAAGGACTGCTTAGCCGCGACGAATGGCCGCTCCCCAAAATAGTTCGCCAGTGCCTCGATTTCCTCCGGGCTCAGCTTGCCAGCTGTAGCGCACATGTCCGTTTCGGGGCGTGTTTTGTCGCCCTGTCGAAACTTGGACTTGCGACACGTCCGCGCCTTTTCCTGGTAGGCGAGCAGATAATCGCCGTGCACCGGCGCGGAGATGCCGGCAATCGTCGGCACGTCATCCCACTCGCTCACGCCGTTGTTGCCATGACAATCCTCGCACTGCTTGACGAGTGTCGTGATATCGGCAGCCCCTGCCTGGGTCGCAAGCAAGACCGCGAACAGGAGGACACTGGAAAGGCCATCGCGCAGTGCAGGCATGAAACATCTCCTTAGCTCTTTAGCTCTTTAGCTCTTTATTGATCGGACGCCAGGCCATATATTGCCCGGGTTTGTGAACTGCCCGCCATGCGGGATTTACGTAGCCTATCCTGCCCTGCGCTCGCGCGCATCAACACACGTGGCGGCGAGCTAGGCAGTTCTACGTATTTCAACTGCGAGCGCCATTAGGTAAATGTGCTTATATTGAAAAGTCTGGTGGCTTAGAAGAAGCGACCGCAAATCCTTGCGGCGCCGAAGTCAGGGGAGAACGTGGTATTGCAGCGTCGTTCCAGCCGGACCCTTTTCCTCGGTGCGCTCGGCGCTCTGGCGTTGATTCTACAGGCGTGTAGCGGCGATCAAGGATCGTCTGGAGCAGCGGGTCCGGCCGGACCCGCCGGGCCCTCCGGCTCGCCGGGGAGCGGTGCCACGGTCGGCATCGAGAATGCCACGAGGATCAGCGGCGTCATTACTAGCGTCACCGTGCCCGCTTCGGGTCAGCCCGTGGTGCTCTTCGGTCTGGTCGATGAACTGGACCATCCGCTTCGCGGCTTGCTGGCGAGCCAGATCAGCTTCGTAGTCGCGCGGCTGGCTCCCGGTCAGAACGGCCGGTCGAGCGAGTGGCGAGCTTACACGCGCCGGACCGAGAATCCGGGTCCGGTGGGTCCGGGCACGCAGCCCGTCAATCAGGCAACCACTGAGGCGGCGACCAGCGGTCAGTTAGTCGACAACGACGACGGCACCTATGAGTACACCTTCGCCAAGAACATCACCAACGACGTCGATATTCCGTACGATGCGACGCTGACGCATCGCGTCGGTTTCGAAATCCGCGGTCTCGCGCCGGCGATCAACCCGGTCTACACATTTCAACCGTCATCCGGCGCAACATCCGGAATCTTTTCGCGCGAGATCGTCGACAACGACACCTGCAACAACTGCCACGATCAATTGGCGTTTCATGGTGGGGCGCGCTTTGACACGCGCTACTGCGCCATGTGTCACACGCCGACCACGTTCGACGCGCAGAGCGGCAATACCGTCGACCTCAAGGTGATGATTCACAAGATTCACCGCGGCAGCGAGTTGCCGAGCGTGCAGCCCGCCGCGCTGCCCCCTGGCGCAACCAGCGGCGTGATTGGCCTCGGCCTGACCTACGGCATCTACGGCCGTGGCAATACGTTTGCTGATTTTTCCGACATCGTGTTTCCGCAGGATCATCGCAACTGCACCACCTGCCACGAAGAGACGGATGCCGACACTCCGCAAGCCAGCAACTGGCGCATCACCGTCAACTCGGTACCGTGTGGCGCGTGTCACGACGCAACGACGCAGAGCATCGTGGCCGGAGTGCCCCAGGGCTCGGCACCGGTGCTGATCAATTTCCAGACTGGGCAGGGCCACGGCCCCGCGAATCTCGCGGTGCAGGATCAGGACTGCGTCACCTGCCACGGACCTGACGCCACGCTCAATACTGGCCTGCTGCGCACTGCCAAGGTGCATGAGATCCCCGAGAAGCTGGCGGCCGAGAAGTTCAAGTACACCGTCGTCAGCGCCGTCAATACCGCTCCGGGTCAGAATCCGACGATCACGATCAAGGTGACCGATCCGACCAACGGCGATGCACCATACGACATCACCGATCCAGCCGGCCCGTTCCGTCAGGACCAGGCGGATCTGACCGTGGATGTCGCGTGGACCACGATTGACTTCAACAATCGCGGCAGCGGATCTGCGACAGCGCCCAACACCGGCACGCCCGCGCTCCCCGTGCGCATCACTTTCGCCAACGGCACTGCCTTGGTCCCTGGCGTCACCAACAACTTCAGCTTGAACGGAACTTTTACGGCCACAGCCACGATCCCGGTTCCGGCCTTCATGACCGGCTCGGGCGCCGCGATCCTTGAAGGACGACCACGAGTCGACGCCAACGGCGACGGTGCGCTGGAGAGCCTGCCGGTCACTGCTTCAGGCATCAACTTCGCCATCACGGACGCGAGCGCGCGAGCGCGCCGTCAGGTGATCGAGCTCAGCCGCTGTAACGAGTGCCACAACGTGCTGTCGCTGCACAGCGGCAGGCGCACCAACAACACCGAGCTCTGCACGACCTGCCACAACCCGAACAATACGGATATTGCCCGGCGCGGCCCGCCGTGCGGCAACTTGCCCACCGATCCCGTGGCGCCTGGCCTGGGGCCGGACGACATGGCGATCGATTTCAAGTTCATGATCCACCAGATTCACTCGGCGAACTTCACGTCGTGCGCCAGCGGGGTCCACGATTTCACCGACTTGAGATACCCGGGAAAGCTGAACAATTGCGAGGGTTGCCATCGTCCGAATACCTACTATCCGGTCGACGGCACGCTGGTGCAGGCGACCACCTTCGATGCGGGTGATCGCACCACGTTTGCCGATGATCGTGCGGTGAGCCCGAATGCGACCGTGTGCTCGTCCTGTCACACTGACACAGTGGCACGCGAACACATGGTGCAGAACGGCGGCGACTTCAACGCCGGCAAGACCGTCGAGGGCATCATGATCTCCTCGGGTGTCGAGACCTGCACGCTGTGCCACGGGCCCGGGCGCATCGCCGATGTCAAGCTCACGCACGGCGTCGGTCAGTAGCAGGGTCCGCGTGAAATTGCCGCCTGCGTCAGTCGTCGCCGGATTCCTCCTGACGGCAGGCTTCTTGGCGCAGGCGGCAACCGCGCAGGAAACGCCGCCCGCCGCTGAGCAGAGCGGCGACGCAGGTGAGTCATACAGCCGCGACGGCGCCGACAGCTGCATCAAGTGTCACGACAGCCCCGAAGTCCTGTCGCTGTTCAAGTCCAAGCACGGCTCGCGCGCGTTGGCGCATTCGCCGTTCGCGGATGGCGAGCTGCAGTGTGAGGCGTGCCACGGCCCCGGCGGTGCGCATGCCGCGCGCATCCGCAGCGGCCAACCACGCCCGCCCATCCCCAATTTTGGCGCCAATTCCGTTGCACCGGTGGCGAGCCAGAACCAGGTCTGCCTCGGCTGCCACGACACGAACGTGCAGCACGCCTGGCACGACGCCACGCATGATCGCAACGGCGTGGCGTGTGCAGATTGTCATCAGATTCACACGACCCACGATGCCGTCCGGTCGACGCGGGAGCAGGCGGAGGTGTGCTTCGACTGCCATCAGCAGCAGCGCGCGGATCACTTGAAGGCATTCCGGCACCCGATCGACGGCAACCTGATGAGCTGCAGCAGCTGTCACAGCCCGCATGGTTCGGCGGTGGATTTCTATCTGCGCCGCAACTCGATCAACGAGACTTGCTATACCTGCCACGCGGAAAAGCGTGGCCCCTACCTGTGGGAGCACGCGCCGGTCACTGAAAACTGCTCGAACTGTCACGTGCCGCACGGCTCGAGCCAGCCCGCCTTGCTGCGCGTGCGCGCCCCGCTGCTCTGTCAGCAATGCCATTCACAGGCCGGGCATCCGACCTTTGCCTACGGGCCCGACAACCTGCCCGGAGGATCGCAGCCGAGTTCGTATCTGGCTGCCGGGAGCTGCCTCAATTGCCATTCGCAGGTGCACGGTTCGAACCATCCGTCTGGCAGCAGGCTCACCCGGTGAGGAGGCGGACGTTATGAACACACAGCGCTTCACTCGTGCGACCAGCGGATTCGCCGGGCGCTGGATCGTCCTCCTGGCGCCGTTCCTGGCCGCCGCGTCCCCGGTCGATACCTCGAAGTGGCGCTGCGAATTCTGTCCCTTCGAGGACGGCGAAGTCGTCGCTGACGTCGAAGCGGGTAGCATCTACGTCGACGATTCGGCGGCGAAATTCGGCGAATACGACGGCCTCAATGAAGAAGGCAGTTATCTCGCGCTCGGCGGCAGCGCCGGACAGCGCAAGGGCAACGGCATGTTCTGGCGTGCCGCTGCGGAGGATCTCGGTCTCGACTCGCGCAGTGCCGCCGTATCGGCCGGCCGCGAAGGGTCCTGGCAGGTCGATCTTGGCTATGTCGCCTCGCCCCACAATGTATTCGACACGACGCTGACTCCCTTCACGGTCGGCGCCAACGAGTCGTTGACGCTTCCATCCGGCTGGGTACGCGCCGGCAGTACGCAGGGTATGACCGCTCTCAATTCGTCACTGCGCAGTTACGATCTCGAGACCGAGCGCGAGCGCGTGTCGCTGGGCGGACGATTCGATTCCAGCTCGCGCTGGCATACGCAGCTCAACTACACGCATGAAACGCGCGATGGCCAGCGCCTGCTCGGTTCGAACTTCATCACCACCAGCAGCCAGCTGCCGGGTCCGGTCGATTTCGTGACCGACCAGCTCGACTGGTCCGTGCGTTACGACAGCGCGCACGGCTCGATCGGGATCAGCTACTTTGGCTCGTTCTTTTCCGATCAGCGCTGGGATTTCATCTGGGCCAATCCATTCACCGCGATCGCCCCGGGCGCCGATCAGGGCCGGTCTGCACTGGCCCCCGACAACAACTTCAACCAGCTGGCGGTCAACTTCAGCCAACAGCTCGGCGAGGCCTGGTACCTCCGCATGAATGGCTCACTCGGGCGAGCCCGGCAGGACGACAGCTTTCTGCCCTACACGATGAATGCCCTGATTCCGATCACGCCGCTGCCGCGGACATCGCTCGACGGCGAAGTCGACATCAGCCATTTCGATCTGCAACTGAGCGGAAACCTCGGGAAGGTGCTTCCGCTGCTGCAAGGCCTGCGGGGCAAGCTCACCTATCGCTACCACGAGCGCGACAACAGTACGCCACAGGCCGACTACGCCTATGTGGAGAGCGACACTTTTCCTGGCGGCGTCGCGAGCAACTTGCCTTACGGATATGAGCGCCAGAACTTCTCGCTGCTCGGCGAATACGACCTCGGGCGCCTGCTGCAGCTCGACCCGGGCCGTTTCGCGCGGCTGTCGGGCGGCTGGGACCGCGAGGAATGGGATCGCACGTTGCAGGAGTCCGAAAGCTCCACCGAGGACCGCGGCTGGGTGCGCGTGCAGGTGCGTCCCCTCACCTGGCTGACGTTCGATGCCCGCTACGGCGCCGCGAATCGCGATACCGACCCCTACGTCGCCACCGCAATTGCCGGCGCGCCTCAGAATCCGCTGCTGCGAAAATTCAATCTTGCCAATCGCGAGCGCGACTTCTGGGATTTCGGCGCACAGCTTTCCTTGCCGGGAGATGTGGCACTGTCACTGGATGGCTTCCATCGCGACGATGAATACGTCGATTCCGCGGTTGGACTGACTCGCAGCCGAGACGTCGGTGGTTCAGCTGACGTGTCCTGGAGCGTCACCGAACGAATCGCGGCGTTTGCGTTCTATTCCCGCCAGGAGATCACCAGCGAGCAAAGTGGGAGCCAGTCCTTCGGCGCGCCCGACTGGCGGGCCGAGTCCCGCGATCGGATCGAATCAGCGTCGCTCGGATTGCGACTCAGCGAACTGGGCGAACGCTGGAACGTCCAGTTCGACTACTTCCTGATGGACAGCCAGGGCGAAATCGAGATGCTGACCGGCCTCAGCGCAGCGGCGTTTCCGCCGCTTAACATCCGGTCTCACGGACCCCGGCTTAACGTGGTCTTCCGCGCGACTCCGGCTCTCGAGATCATCGGCAATCTGCAATACGAACATTTCGACGCGGACGATTGGGCGCTCGACGGCGTCGAGCCCGATACATTGCCGTCGATTCTGGCGAGTGGCGCCGACGCCTACGACTACGACGTCAACCTCGTTGGACTGTCGTTCCGCTACCGCTTCGGCGGCAGTGATGACGGGGAACCCGCGGCCGAGGAAGAGGAGCCCTAACTCGTTGAGGCCGATTGACCGGCGCGCGCGCGCCGCCGTGCCTCTTCAATCGCGCGGCGGTGACTGCGGCCCGCGGCGATCACGTTGCCGATCAGCACGATGAGCGTCACGGCATAAGCGGGCCAGACGAATGCCGCGTACCCGCCCATGGCCAGAAACTGACTGAAGCTCACGCGAGCACCTCTCTGATCCACTCGGCGTTGCGCTCCCGCCGCAGCACTTCACCGCGGACCCGCACCAGCAACATGGCCACGAAGCAGAGTGTGAATCCCAGGATCATCATCAGCAGCGGCACCAGCATTGCGGGTGAAATCGACGGCGCCGCCATTTTCGTCACCGAGGGTGCCTGGTGCAGTGTGTTCCACCAGACCACTGAATAATGGATGACCGGAACATTGATCACACCGACAATCGCCAGCACCGCGCTGGCACGGTCCGCGCGTTGTGGGTCATCGATCGCCGAACGCAGTGCGATGTATCCCAGGTACAGGAACAGCAGGATCAGCTCTGAGGTCAACCGGGCATCCCAGACCCACCACGTCCCCCACATCGGCTGGCCCCACAGTGCGCCCGTGGCGAGCGCCGCGAATGTGAATGAGGCCCCGATGGGAGCGCAGCTCGCAGCGACGGCGTGCGCGAGCTTCATGCGCCAGACGAGTCCGATCGCCGCGCTCACCGCCATCGTCACGTACACCATGAGAGACATCCACGCGCTGGGCGCGTGAACGTAGATGATGCGGAAGGCATCACCCTGCTGATAGTCGGCTGGCGCGAGCACCAGGCCACCGTACAGCCCGGCAACGATCAACAGCGTCGCCGGCCAGGCAAACCACGGCATCAGTCTGCCGGCCATGCGATAGAAGTGCGGCGGCGAAGCCAGTTTGTGCAACCATTGCCACATGTGACTCGATCTCCGTTCACTCGATGCTGATGCGCACCGCCGCCGCTGCTGTCAGCGGCGCGAGCGTCAGCGTCAACACCAGCATCGCGGCCAGCAGATACAGCGGTCCCGCCGCTGTTTCACCGTCAATCGCGAGCTCCACCGCACGCGCGCCGAAGATCAGCAAGGGCATGACGAGCGGCAACACAAGCAACGCCAGCAGGAGACTTCCGCGGCGCAGCCCGATCGTCAGCGCCGCGCCAATTGCTCCCGTCAGGCTCAAAGTGAGCGTGCCGAGCACGAGGCTTGCCATGACAACGCCGAGCGCCGCAGTCGGCACGCCGAGAGCTGCCGCCACCAGCGGCGCAATCAGCACCAATGGCAGCCCGCTCAGGATCCAGTGAGCCACTGTCTTGGCGAGCAGCAGCACTGTGAGCGGCTGTCCGGACAGGACGTACTGCTCGAGAGTTCCGTCCTGTGCATCGGATCTTAGCAACGAGTCCGACGCGAGCAATGAGGATAGCAGCGCCGCCACCCACAGAACACCAGGCGCCACCTCTCTCAATCGCGACAACTCCGGACTCAACGCCAGCGGAAAGAGCGTCGTCACCATCAGAAAAAACACCAGCGGATCGGTCACCTGGTCCCAGCGCCGCATCGCGAGACGCAAGTCACGCTGAAACAGCAGTCTCCCGGCAGCCATCGACCCGATCGTGTTCACGAGAGCTCCAGACGCTTGACGTTGCCGCTGCGCAGGGTCAATCCCTGATGAGCTGCGATCAGCGCCAGCCCGCCGTCCGCCAGGTGTCGAGCGAGCGTGTCGGAGATCTGCGCCGTGCTCGCGTCATCAAGATTCGTGAAGGGTTCATCCAGCACCCACAGTCGCGCTGCGGATAGCAGGACGCGGCCAAGCGCGACGCGTCGGCGCTGGCCTGCGGACAGTACGCGGCAGGGAAGATCAGCACAGTCCGCCACTCCAAGTTCGACGAGGATGGCCGCAATCTGCTCGGGACTGACGGTGCGTTTGAGACCGACGCTGAAGTGAAGGTTCTCGCTCGCGGTGAGATCGCCCTTGAGGGCGGTGTCGTGGGCGAGATAGGCGAGCGCCTCGAGGTATTCCGAGTTGGCGTCACTGGTCGACGCGCCATCCCAGAGAACTTCGCCCTCCTCCGGCTGCAACAGCCCGCAGACGACACGCAGTAAGCTCGTCTTGCCCACGCCGTTGGGACCTGTAACGTGCAGCGCTTCGCCCGCCCCGATCGCGAACGACACGCCCCGCAACACGTGGCGCTCGCCGCGCCACAAGTGGAGGCTGTGAGCACTCAGCAAATCGGTTTCGGCTGGCATCGACTCGTCCAAAATGTCATTGGACTAAGTTTCGCTTATTCAATGAGTTAAAGCCACTACTTCAGAGCCTGCGAAGCGGACCCCGGGCGTTGCACAAACCCGTCTCGCAACCGCGATTGACCTCCGCGTTCACGGTCGGGCCGGCAATCCTGCTCAGTGCGCTGTGCGCGGTCACATTCTTTCCGGCGTGTAGAATCACCCCGCACCCGCAATGCCCGGGTGGCGAAATTGGTAGACGCAAGGGACTTATGAAGTTGAGCACTCGGGTCGGAAACGTCCGAGTGAATGGGGTCAAATTCGGGGAACCAGTAGCACGTCAAGGTGACTGCAACCCCGAGCTAAGCCCGGTCCGGCGCCTGCTACGGTAGGTTGGCGTCAATGCGTGGCAGTTTGGGCAAAGCAGCCGCAGATTTTCCAGGCGATTGTCCCGATTGTTTCCATTGATGTGGTCAAGCTCGAGTGGAATTGCCCGACCAAGCCAAGTCGCGAGTTCGCAGGCAGCGCATTTTGCAGAGAAGAGTCCCTCCTTCAGGAGGCGATTCTTGAGTTTGAACGAGCCGATGCGCGCCACGTTTTCGAGATAGGTCTGTGTTGGGCGGCGTGGCGGATTCTTCCGGCCGCGGCTCCAAGCTCGACCGATGAAGTGTGCCGTGTCGATCTCATGGCGCGTGAGCGCCCGACGCAGCACTTCGTAGTTCCCCCGTAGGGCGCTACACCGAGCGCGCTCAGAACCTGTCGAAAAGACGTTGATGCCTTCACCGCTTCAACGACCTGTTCGACTGTGTACTGGGGACGTCTCATCGGTAAGACCGGGAAAGTGTAGAGACTTGACGGCCCCTGCCTAAATCGTAGTCCGGCGCTTACCGGTTACGACAGGGCAAAGGTAAAGTCCAGACCCCAAATGTGCTCACTTTGAGCACAGCAGCGAAAGCTGTAGCGGGTACGAAAATCCCTTGGGGGCAACCCCATGCCGGTTCGACTCCGGCCCCGGGCACCAATCGAAACACTCTTTAGAAGCGGGCCTTGGTCTCGACGAGGAATTGCACGCCGGAGATCGAGCCGTCGCCGTCGAGCGGCCGCGCAACGTCGATGTGCAGCACGTTGCCCGAAGCGGAGCGACTGTTGCCAAGTCGCAGACCGACACCGACGTCCTTCAGTAGCCCGAGCGAGGGCGTGCCCGTCGGGTTATCACCCCACGTGCGGCCCATGTCGAAGAACGCCGCCGCGCCTACGTTGAACAGGCGGAACGGGTACCAGTTGGAAAACCAGCGCTGCTCGGCGGTGAATAGGAAGCGTCCCTCCCCTGCCTGGTAGCGCAACGGATAGCCGCGCAGGCCGTTGTCCCCGCCGAGGAGCATCTGACGCTCGGGGTCGAGCCGGCTCGTCGCATCGACTTCGAACGTCGTGAAAAGGAGTCTCCGGTCGGACTGGTGGAAGTAGTAGCGGGCCGAGGCGCTCGCGAGGCCGTTCACAAGATCGGACTGCTCGATGCGTCCCGACAACGCCCCGCCGAGCATCAACGACTGACGCGGCGTGAGATCCAGTCCCTTGGAGAGACTTGCGCTCGTGATCAAAGCGCTACGGTCCGAGCCGAACGCGCGATCGGCCCAGCCGAGCTCGGCCGCGAAGCGCCAGCCGACGCAGAAATCCTCAGTGCGCTCGATTTGATCTCGGTTGCGCGTCGTGACGTACGCGTCCTGCAGGCGCTCGTAGCCTATGAAAGGATAGGCGAGCTTGCGGTCCGGCGGCGCGGCGAAACCGGTCGGCGCATCCGGCAGCGCCGAGAAGTTGCTCTCGTCGTAGCGCAGCCCCGCCCGCCAGCGCTGCGTCCAACCATCGCGCAATCCCGCCGACCATCCGCCGTAAACGGCGGCGAGCTTCTGCTGTGTGCGGAACTGCCTGACGACCTTGCCGAGGTCATACAGCGGGTCGACGCGATCGTCGTCCTCGATGACAACGCCGCCTGCGCGGCGAGCGTCGAGCGCGTAGAACGGCTGCTCGAGGGCGAGCGCGTGGGCGTGCCCATCGCTGTTCTCAGCAAGTTCTGCAGAGAGGCCCCACCACGATCCGATGAGCTGGCGGTCGCGGTAGATCAGAGTCTTCGAGTCGCGGTCGACGCCGGACGTCGCGGCGATGCTGAGCTCGCTGCCGAGACCCAGCAGGTTCAACTCCTCGAGCTCGAATCCCGCTGTGTTGCGGCCACCGCTGCGTCCAAAGGAGAAGCCCGGCGTCAGCGTCCAGACGTCACGGCTGCGAACCTCGATGTCGACCACCCCGTCGTGGTAGGCCACTGGGCGGATGCGAGCATCGTACAGGTAGCGCGAGGAGCGCAGGATGCGTTCCGACTCTGCGAGCGCATGTCCCGAGTAGCGCGAGCCGGGCGCGAAGAGAAGTTGCGACTCGATGGTGTGGGGCAGTGTACTGACGTGCAGGCGATTCGCTAGCCGGAATAGCGTCGAGTCGTCCATCGGGTCGCTCGAATCGAACACGTCCTGCGCCTCGAGCGCGATGTTGCCGATGATCGCGCCAGCCTCTTCGAGCTCGATATCGGTCGGCAGGCCCGGCGGCCGTGGCAGCGCGCGATACACTGCGCGTGAGCGCACGCTCGGGAGCACCCCACCCAAATCATCGGCGTGGAGCGGTGCGGTGGCGAAAAGAGGCAGGGCCAGTCCCGCCCACGCAATCAGGACCGAAGCTCTGCAAGATGTCCTTCGCCGCCCTGCGGCGACCCAGCAGTAGAAGTCCATGAGCGTCTCCGCCAAGCTGCTCCGTGGGTTGCGACTCGGTTCACCACCGGCTGCGGCAGGAGGCGATCAGGTCGCGCTCCCGGTGATAGGCGCCGCTGCGCAGACCGAGTGCGCCGAGGGACTGGCGCCAGAACTGTACGTTGTAGAGGAGGATCAGGACCGTTGAGGCGATGAGCACAAAGCGCCGTCGGGATGCGCCAAGCCGAGCCCGCACGCGCTGGTCGATTCCTGGTAGGGCCCGTCGGGGTTTCTGGTCGGACGCTCGGGCTTGCAGCTCACACAAATGCGTACGGTCCGCAGAGCCGCGCGCCCACGGCGTCAATGAATCATGCAGACCCGGGAGGTTTGGCTCATTCGTATCCAACACTTGTTGGACGGGTCAGCAGCTGAAATCAGTCGCGAAGTGGCTCAGGAACCGACCAGCGAGATGGTTGCGGGCACTGCCTAACAGCCTGCTGGTGATGAGCATTGCTGCGAATGTCGTGCCGAGTAGTTTCGGTCACCTCCCGCCGAGGAGCGCCACGACCTCGGGTAGCTCACGCGCCGTCGCAATGTCGAGTGCCGCCGCCCGGTTATGATTCCGCAGCCGCTTGCTCGCACCGGCATCAACCCACTTAAGTTCCGCTCCTAGACCGAGGCCCCGGCTGGCGACGGTCGGGGATTCTTGGTGTCAGGGCGCAGCAGGATGTATCCCACATCGCAACGTGGCGTCCGTCCATTGCTTTAACGAGCCAAGCGGCGCAGCATGTGGGCGGTGGAAGTCAAGGGTTACTCTATGTGGTATCCCACGACACCGCACAGAGGGCCGTTCGCGACGGCCCTTTCTAATTTCTGTCACCACCGGTTCGAATTTGCGCCGGAGTTAGAATCCGTACATTCCCGCCAGATTTCCACCAGCAATCCACAGCCCGCACGCGCTGTCGTCGGCGCATGGACTCAGAGTCTATGGCCCATCAGGCTTTTGTACGTTTCCTTGCCGGCCGCATAGCAGCTGCACGCTACCGCCTCGAGGCCGCGCCCATTCAGAATGAGGACGTTGCCGCGCCTGTAGCGAATGTATTTTTGTCGCTGCAATGCGCTCGCGGCTTGAGTGATGCCGGCGCGCCGTACACCCAGCATGTAGGAAAGAAATTGATGCGTGATGGCAAAGTTGTTGGCGTGCGCCCGATCCCGGGTTAACAGCAACCACCGGGCGAGCCGTGCGTCAATCGTGTGGAAGCGCGTACACGTTGCGGACTGTGCGAGCTGGACCAGCGTTACGTACAGATATCGGTTCAGCACTCGGCGCAACGCCCAACTGCGTTCGAACTCGCGCACGAATGTCGCACCCTCCACCCGCCAGGCCCGGCCCGCGCCTTGCACCAGTCCCCGGAGCCGCGCAACTTTCACGCCGAGCATCAGGGAAATTCCCAGCATGCCTTCATTGCCGACAATGCCCAGTTCGAGCGCAGCGGCGCCGGCTGTGGGAGTGATCAGCGAGATGAAGCCGTCGATGGGGAATAAAACGTGGCGAATGCGGTCGCCTGGCTCGCACAGCACATCGCCCATCACGAGCTCGACTTGCTTGCTACGCGCAAGCAGACGCCGTCGAACGGCACTAGGCAGGGCTGCGAGCAGACGATTCTGCGCCCGGGCGCGCTTCGACTTTGACACGGCTGCATGATAACGAATGGGCCATACGGCCGTCTGTTCGCCAGGCCGCTTTCGTGATTTCGCCGCTGCTGTGCCAGTCTAGATCCGCGCTGTCAGCTTGACGCTCGTGGCCGTATCATGCGCCGATGACTCGTAGCCTTGGGTACGTCCGGCACACGCAGATCATCGCGAGCAGATTAGCGGGACATGAGATGAAGCTACCGCCGCCGACCAGGACGGCGACGGTGTTGAAGTTCAGAAGGCGATAAGCGTGCTCCGGCCGCCGTGAGTAGCGGTCGGGGCCTTCTGGCTTTTAGGCGCCACTATTCTTGGTTGTCTCCAACATCACGTCACGCGCGTAACCATACGCCGCGTGTAGAGCACTCAGTTCCGGCGAAACTTCACCAGCCGTCTGGTGAGCGATCCCCTCGCGCGCCCATTCGAAGCAGATGGCGAGCTGCTTCTGTGCGTTCGGGGGCAACAAGTCGCGGAGCGGCGCGACCGATCGGTAGACCGCCTCCGCACGCTCGTGACCGCTCGCTTGGCCGTTTTCGGTTAACGCTTTGCGCACGCCGGATGATTCGAGATCCTCTCGAATCATGCGGAGGACTGCCGTAGTGTCGAGTTCTGCCGTAGCGTCGAATTCATCGGTGTTCATCTCGGCCCCCGTGATTGTGGTCGTCAGTCTGTAATAAGTGGAGTCTTCGAATTTCGAAAATGTCGCAGCAGTTGGCGGCAAGCCGCCCTGCGTCAGCTACGCAAGACACCACCAGAACGGCTTGCGCTTAGGCACAGGCCGAGGACCGAGCACCAACAGATCGATGAATTGCCGGAGACCCTCCGGCAGAACTGGCGCGAATGAGAGGACGCTTCGCGTACGATGTTCCGCACTGGCAACCCCGCTGTCGTAGGCTAGGCCATTAGACCGGTGGCTTTGCGCCCCCACCTTTCGGTGGGTTTGCCCTTATCAGCGCTTGTCGTATATCACGCCTTGTGGATCGATTTCAAAATGTCGCAATTTGCCTACGGAGGGGAATCGCGGACGATTCGCTCAATTGCCCCGGTGGTTCGCGCAAGCATCGTGGAGCGGGCGAGTTGCTGGACCAAATATTCGCCAGGGAAGTCCTGGTTGCGACGCTGCGGAAGGCGAGCGGCGAAAGCCGATAGGAAGGCCCCCACTTCTCTTGGAGGCGTGGAGCGGAATCGAACCGCTGTACGCGGCTTTGCAGGCCGCTGCATGACCACTCTGCCACCACGCCGTGCCCTCACCCCAGCCCTCTCCCATGCCATGGGAAAGGGAGCAGAACCCTCACCCCGGCCCTCTCTCACAAGCGCGAGAGGGAGAAGAAAAAACCCCGGGGCTGGCCCGGGGTCTTCCTCGCAAAGCTGGAGCGGGAAACGAGGCTCGAACTCGCGACCTCAACCTTGGCAAGGTTGCGCTCTACCAACTGAGCTATTCCCGCGTTCTCATCGACATCTCTCGAATGCTCGAGCCGGGCGATTCGAGACGGGCCGTCATTGTAAGGGGCACCCCGGGGGTGTCAAGGAATACAAAGAATTCAATCACCTGCGGTCAATTCAGGCCAGGCCGCGCGCAGATACTGGACCATTGACCACAGCGTCAGAACGGCCGCGATCACCGTGAGAGCGAGCCCGAGCTCGTAGATCGGAATGCCCAACAGGTTCCATCGAAACAGCATCATCGAGAGCCCGACGATCTGCAGGATCGTCTTGAATTTGCCCAGCCCCGACACGGCGACCTTCCTGCGCGCACCGATCTCGGCCATCCATTCACGCAACGCCGAGATGGCGATTTCGCGCCCGATGATCACCGCCGCCGACAGGACAGTAAGAACTGCCACCCAGCGGGGCTCATCCCGGGCGGCGAAGACGATCAGCACCAGCGCCGTGGCGACGATCAGCTTGTCGGCGACGGGATCGAGAAACTCACCGAGTCGTGATGTCTGCCCCCACTTGCGTGCTAGATAGCCATCGAACGAATCAGTGATGCCCGCCAGCGCGAACAGGATGCCCGCCGCCTGATCCGACCAGTGATACGGCATGTAGAACAGAAGAATGATCAGCGGGATCGCGACGATGCGTCCCCAGGTCAATGCGATTGGAACCGTCAGATGTGCCGCCACGCTCAGGCTCCGGGATGCAGATGCTCGTAGATTAACTCGGCGAGCGGTCGGCCGATGCCGCGAACCTGCGCCAGATCATCGACACCGGCTCGCAGTATGCCTTGCAGTCCACCGAACTGCTTCAGGAGCTCGCGGCGGCGTGCCGGGCCCAGGCCCGGAACGGCCTCGAGCGTCGACTCGTTGTGACGGCGCGCACGGCGGCGACGATGGCCCGTGATTGCGAAGCGATGGGCTTCGTCGCGCACGCGCTGAATGAGATGCAGAACCGGCGATTCGGACGGCAGCATCAGCGCTTCGGGTCGATCGGGCGTGAACAGCCTTTCCTGCCCAGGCCGTCGATCAGCGCCCTTGGCGATGCCGGCGACGGGCAATCCGTTGATCTTAAGTTCCTTCAGCACCTCGAGGGCTTGCGTCAGCTGTCCCTTGCCACCGTCGATCAACAACAGGTCTGGCATGGGAAAGTCGCCAGACTTGATGCGTTGGTAACGCCGCGTGAGCGCCTGGCGCAGCGCCGCGTAATCGTCGCCGGGCTCGATGCCGGTGATGTTGAAACGCCGGTAGTCGGTTTTGATGGGTCCTTCGGGCCCGAACACAACGCACGCGGCAACCGTGCCCTCGCCGCGCGTGTGACTGATATCGAAACACTCGATGCGTTGCGGAGCCTCGGGCATCTGCAGGAGCTCACCCAGCCCTTCGAGGTTGAGCTCGACGCCCGCCCGGTTGGCGAATCGCATTCTGAGCGCCTGGGAAGCGTTCGTCTGGGCCATCGCGATCCAGCGCGCATTGAGCCCGCGTGCCGCGCGCCGGATCGACACCTTGTGGCCGGCCCGGTCGGACAACGTCTCGCCGAGGGCTGCGTCGTCCTCAATCGACACATTGAGAAGAATCTCGCTCGGCACATCATGGGCGAAGTAGTACTGCATCAGGAAGGCGCTCATCAGCTCGCCGCTCTCCCCCAGCGGTGCGCGCGGGAAGAACTGCGTACTGCCAAGATTGCGGCCGCCACGGACAAACATGACGGCGATGCAATGCTCGCCGCTCTCGCTCGCAAGTGCCACGAGGTCGACGTCGCGTCGGCGTCGCGTGCTGACGCTCTGTTGCTGCTGGATCTGCTTGAGGCTCGCCAGCTGATCGCGCAGCCGCGCGGCGCTCTCAAATTCTAGTGAGGCCGCTGCGGCTTCCATGGCTGCCGCGAGTTCCTCATTGACTTCGTGGGTCTTGCCCTCGAGAACCTTGACCGCCGCGGCGACGTCCCGGGCGTAATCCTGTGCAGAGATCAACCCAACGCACGGCGCGGAGCAGCGCTCGATCTGGTGCTGCAGACAGGGTCGGCTGCGATTCTCAAAGAACGTGTCTTCGCAGTTGCGGAGCTTGAACAACTTTTGCAACTGCAAAAGCGTCTCGCGGACTGCCCCGGCGCTCGGATACGGACCGAACATTCGCCCGGTTCGAGTGCGCGGGCCGCGGTAGAAGATCAGGCGTGGGAACTTCGCCTCGGTGGTGACGTAGACGAAAGGAAAGCTCTTGTCATCCCGCAACACCACGTTGTATCGCGGCCGATGCTCCTTGATGAGGTTGTACTCGAGCAGCAGTGCTTCGGTGTCTGAATGGGTGACAGTGACGTCGATTCCCTGCACCTGAGCGGCGAGCGCCTGCACCTTGGGGCTGACGTTGCGCGCGTGAAAGTAGCTCGCGACTCGATTCTTCAGGTTGCGTGCTTTGCCGACATAGAGGAGCTCGCCATTCGCGCCGAGCATCCGGTAGACGCCTGGCCGGCGCGGCAGGGTTGCGATGTAGGCCTTGGCGTCGAATGCTTCACTCATTCATGTGGCGAATGACCGCGTCACCGAATCCGCTCGTGCCGACGAGCTTCGCCCCCGGGATCAGGCGCTGCAAGTCTTCCTCGACGCTCTTGCGCATCGCCAGCTCACGTGTGGGCGCACGGATGGCCTCGCGCAGGCGCGCGAGATCATAAGTGAGTTCCTTGTTGGCGATGGTCCGTGCCACGCCGTCGATGATCAGATCCCCCGCCTCGGTCCAGCCGATGTAACGCAGCAACATTTCCGCCGACAGGATCAGGGACCCGGGGTTGACGCGATCTTTTCCCGCGAATCCCGGCGCCGTGCCATGCGTCGCCTCGAACACCGCCAGCCCGTCACCGATATTGCCCCCCGGCGCGATGCCGATTCCGCCAACCTGCGCCGCCAGCGCGTCGGAGATGTAATCGCCGTTGAGATTGAGCGTCGCGATGATGTCGTATTCCTCAGGTCTCAAGAGCACCTGCTGCAGGAAGTTGTCCGCGATCACGTCCTTGATGACGATCGGCTTGCCGCTCACCGGGTTGTTGAAGCTCAACCACGATCCGGCGTCGACCTCGGTGGCGCCGAACTCCTCGCGCGCCAGCTGGTAGCCCCAGTGGCGGAAGGCGCCCTCGGTGTACTTCATGATGTTGCCCTTGTGCACGAGCGTCACGGAGACGCGATCGTGATCGACGGCATGCTGAATCGCCTTGCGGATGAGCCGTTGCGAGCCCTCCTTCGACACCGGCTTGATCCCGATCCCCGAGCTCGCCGGAAAGCGGATGCCCGTCACGTGGAGTTCACGCTGGAGATAAGCGATCAGCTTCTGCACCTCGGGCGAGCCGGCGGGCCACTCGATACCGGCATAGATATCCTCGGTGTTCTCCCGGAACACGACCATCTCGACCTGGCTCGAGTCCTTCATCGGCGTGGAGACGCCGGAGAAGTGCCGGATCGGGCGCACGCAGGCGTACAGATCGAGCTGCTGGCGAATCGCCACGTTCAGCGAACGGATGCCGCCGCCCACAGGGGTCGAAAGCGGGCCCTTGATCGAGACGACGAAGTCCTTGAGTGCCTGCAGCGTTTCGTCGGGACACCACGCACCGGCGCCGTAAATCCTGCTGGCCTTTTCCCCGGCGAACACCTCCATCCAGACGACGCGGCGCTTGCCGCGATACGCCCGCTCGACGGCAGCATTGACCACGCGTTGCATCACGGGTGTGACATCGACGCCGATGCCATCGCCCTCGATGAAGGCGATGATCGGGTGATCCGGGACGTTCAGGGAAAAGTCGGTGTTGAGCGTGATGCGCTCGCCGTCCGTGGGGACGACGATGTGGTCGTACTTCATGGATGCGTCCGGCAGTCTCGCGCGGCGCGCACTTTACCATCATTTATCCCGAGCGCTTGCGTGGCTTGAACTGCGCTTCTTCCGTCGAGCCCGTGAGGGCCGTGATCGACGACTGACCGGCAGTGACGGCCTGCGTCACGGCGTCGAAGTAGCCGGCACCGACTTCGCGCTGATGCTTGGTCGCGGTGTAGCCCGCCTGCTCCGCAGCGAACTCGGCCTGTTGGAGCGCGACGTAGGCGCTCATCTGCTTCTCACGGTAATTTCGCGCCAGCTCGAACATGCTGTAGTTCAATGCATGGAATCCGGCCAGCGTGACGAACTGGAACTTGTAGCCCATGGCTCCCAGCTCGCGCTGGAACTTTGCGATGGTCTTGTCGTCGAGCGTCCCCTTCCAGTTGAAAGAAGGCGAGCAGTTGTACGCCAGAAGCTTTCCCGGGAAGTGCCGGTGAACACCATCGGCAAAGGCTTTGGCCTCATGCAGATCAGGGACCGCAGTCTCGCACCACACCAGGTCGGCAAATGGCGCATAAGCGACGGCACGCGCCACCGCTGCCTCGATGCCTGGCTTGACGCGGAAGAACCCTTCGGAGGTGCGCTCGCGGCTGGCGATGAAGGCCCCATCGCGCTCGTCGATATCCGAGGTCAGGAGATTGGCGCCCTCAGCATCCGTTCGCGCGACCAGTAGCGTCGGCACATTGCTGATGTCGGCCGCGAGGCGTGCCGCGACCAGCTTGTTGATTGCTTCCGAGATCGGGACCAGCACTTTGCCGCCCATGTGGCCGCACTTCTTCGCTGATGACAGCTGATCCTCGAAGTGCACTCCCGCTGCGCCTGCTTCGATCATCGCCTTCATCAGCTCGAACGCATTCAGCACCCCGCCAAACCCTGCTTCGGCATCGGCAACGATCGGCTTCATCCAGTCAATGCTGTGGTCACCCTCGGCATGGCTGATCTGGTCGGCGCGCTGCAGCGTGTTGTTGATCCGCTTCACGACCGCCGGAACCGAATCGGCGGGGTACAGCGACTGGTCCGGATACATCTGCGCGGCGAGATTGGCATCGCCAGCGACCTGCCAGCCCGACAGATAGATCGCGTCGAGACCCGCCCTCACCTGCTGCATCGCCTGGTTGCCGGTGAGCGCACCCAGAGCACTGACGAACGGCTTGTCATGCAGTGACTTCCAGAGCTTCTCGGCCCCCAGGCGCGCGAGGCTGTGCTCGACGATCATCGTGCCGCGAAGGCGGACGACGTCCTTGGCCGTGTAGGGGCGCTTGATTCCGCGCCAGCGCGAATCGGATTCCCAGGTCTTGCTAAGGTCTTCAGCTGTCGGGGCGGTCATCAAGAGCTCCGGAGAAGTGATCAGTGGCCAGTGAATGGTGAGGACTCAATCGATTTCGCGATAAGCAAGCAGCGTCAAGAAGGGCGCGAATTGCGGGTCGGCAGTCAGGTGCTCGAGCAGCTTGGCGGCGGATTCGAAGTGGCCGCCGAGAAACGCGGCATCGCCCTGCTCGGCTCGCAATCGCGCTAGCGCGCGCGCCAACATTTCGCGCACGAGTTCGAGCGTGATGCGACGGCCATCCGCCAGGACCGCCGTGGGGTGGTGAGCCCATTGCCACAACTGGGCGCGCGAGATTTCGGCGGTCGCCGCATCCTCCATCAAGTGGTTGATCGGTACACAACCCAGTCCACCGAGCCACGCCGCGAGATAGTGCAGTCCGACGCTCACGTTGTTGACGACGCCCGCCTCGGTGATGGTCCCTTTCGGCACTGCAAGCAGGTCGGCAGCCTTGACCTGCACATCATCGCGCAATCGCTCGAGCTGATTAGGTCCCTTCATGTGCCGGTCGAAAATTTCCGTCGCGAGGGCCACCAGGCCGGGATGGGCGACCCAAGTTCCATCGTGACCGTCACCCGCCTCGCGCTCCTTATCGGCGCGCACCTTGGCGAGCGCCGCCTCGCTGGCGACCGGGTCATTGCGGATCGGAATCTGCGCCGCCATGCCACCCATGGCGAACGCGCCGCGCCGGTGACAGGTCTTGATGAGCAGCTGCGAGTAGGAGCGCAGGAAGTGCGTGGTCATCGTGACCTGGCCGCGATCGGGCAGCAGGAAGTCGGGGCGCCGCGCGAATTTCTTGATGAAGCTGAAGATGTAGTCCCAGCGGCCGCAATTGAGCCCGACGATGTGATCCTTGAGCTCGTAGAGAATCTCGTCCATCTCGAACGCGGCAAGGATGGTCTCGATCAGCACCGTCGCCTTGATCGTGCCGCGCGCGAGCGCGAGCTGTTCCTCGGCGTGGACGAACACCTCGGACCACAGGCGCGCTTCCAGGTGACTCTCGAGCTTGGGCAGGTAGAAATACGGCCCCGTGCCCTTGGCCTGGAGCGCACGGGCGTTGTGGAACAGGTACAGGCCGAAATCGACGAAAGCGCCCGGGACCTGCTTGCCGTCGATCAGCAGGTGCTTCTCGAACAGGTGCCAGCCGCGCGGGCGCAGCTGCAATACCGCGACCTGCGGGTTGAGGCGATAACGCTTTCCCTCGGGTGCGGCGTACTCGATGGTGCCGCTGATGGCATCGCGCAGATTGATCTGCCCGCGGATGACGTTGTCCCAGGTCGGTGTGAGAGAGTCCTCGCAATCCGCCATGAATACCTTCGCGCCCGAATTGAGCGCGTTGATGACCATCTTGCGATCGGTCGGACCGGTGATTTCCACGCGGCGATCAAGGAGATCGGCGGGAATGGCGCCGACGCGCCATTCCGAATCGCGAACGTGACGGGTCTCAGGCAGGAAGTCGGGCAAAGCCCCGGAGTCGATCTCCTGCTGGCGGCGTTCGCGCGCTGCGAGGAGCTGGTGGACCCTGGGTGTGAATCGACGCGCCAGTGTAGCGACAAAAGCGAGCGCGTCAGGTGTCAGAACGGTGGCGAATTCCGCCGGCATCGCGCCACGAATCTCGCAGCCTGGATACGCAGTTCGATTGCCTGGGGAACTCAATCGGCCTCCTACCGACCTTGGGTTGCCAGTTGACTCCAACCCGAACCAGACGGGCGGGATCGACTGCACAGATTGGTGCAGTGCAGACTAAGACAGCACCCGGCTATCCGGCAAGCACGAGTCGATGATGCCCTTTCGATGCGGTGTCTTCTATTCAACAAACCTTTCCGCGTCCTCAGTCGATTCACCGACAGTGAAGGCCGTTCGACGCTCGCCGACTACATCAGGGTTGCCGGCGTATATCCCGCGGGCCGCCTCGACTATGACAGCGAAGGGCTGATGTTTCTGACCGATGACGGTGCCCTCCAGCGGCGTGTCAGCGATCCGCGCGCGCACCTCGAGAAGGGCTATTGGGCCCAGGTTGAAGGCCCGGTGACACCGGACGCAGTCAAGCAGCTCTTGGCCGGAGTGCGCCTGGGCGATGGGCCCGCACGTGCCGTCGGCG
>Ga0180094_1000013_pt1 | contig 42635 bp, 38 predicted proteins | sample EasRivT47_16_1Da_FD_121786 | JGI IMG/M metagenome (GOLD analysis project Ga0180094, IMG submission 121786) | Soil microbial communities from meander-bound floodplain in the East River, Colorado, USA - East River metaG ERMLIBT47_16_1Da | ecosystem: Environmental > Terrestrial > Soil > Floodplain ... | reverse complement strand
TCGAGCATGTGCATGAAGCGGTTCTCGAAGATCGTCTCGGTGATCGTGCTGACGCCCTCCGCTACCGTGTTGAGCGCCGCGAACTGCGCCTGCATGTCCGTGGGAAACGCCGGATAGGGTGCGGTGCGCACATCCACGGCATGCGGCCGGCGCCCACGCATGTCCAGTTCGATCCAGCTATCCCCGATCTCGACGCGCGCACCCGCTTCCTGCAGTTTGGCGACGACCGCATCGAGATGTTCGGGGCGCGTGTGCTTGAGCCGGATGTGCCCACCGGTAATCGCGCCGGCAACCAGATACGTCCCCGCTTCAATTCGATCCGGCAGGACCTCGTAACTCGTCCCCGAGAGCCGCTCCACGCCCTGGATCTGGATCGTGTCGGTACCCGCACCCTCGATCCGCGCCCCCATCGAAATGAGGAAGTTCGCCAGATCGACGACTTCCGGTTCACGCGCCGCATTCTCGATCATCGTCTCGCCTTCGGCGAGCGTCGCGGCCATCATCAGGTTTTCGGTGCCGGTGACCGTTACGGTCTCGAGCACGAGACGCGCACCCTTCAGCCGCTTGGCGCGGGCCCTGATGTAGCCGTTCTCGATATGAATGTCCGCGCCCATCGCCTGCAACCCCGCTACATGGATGTTGACGGGACGGGCGCCGATGGCGCACCCGCCAGGCAACGACACATCCGCGTGCCCGAAACGCGCCACCAGCGGCCCGAGGACGAGAATCGAGGCGCGCATCGTCTTGACGAGCTCGTAGGGCGCGAAGCACTCGCGAATCGTTGTCGGGTCGACCTCGATGCGCATGCGTTCATCGACGGTGACGCTCACGCCCATTCGACCCAGCAGTTCGATGGTGGTCGTCACGTCCTGGAGATGCGGAACGTTGCCCACTGTCACCGAACCATCGGCCAGCAGTGCGCCGGCGAGAATCGGCAGCGTGGCGTTCTTCGCACCGGAAATGCGGATCTCGCCTTCGAGCGCGATGCCGCCATTGATCTGCAGTTTGTCCATGTTTCCTAGGCTCCGCCGCCGATAGCCTGCCACTCCTCGGGAGTGTAGGCCGTTATCGACAGCGCATGGATCTCGCGGCCCATCCGCGCTCCGAGTGCTGCATAGACGAGCTGGTGGCGCGCGATGCTGCGCTTGCCAGTGAACTCCGCCGCCACGATGACCGCCTCGAAATGGGTATCGTCATCGCTGTGCACCCTGATGTCGGCCTGGGGCAGGCCAGCACGGATCAACGCGGCAACTTCGGGGGCGGTCATTAGGTTCATGGGAGCAGTTGATCGACAGGCGGCGGATAGTAATGAATTATGATGGGCAATGAGAATCGGCGACCCCGGCATGGCTTCCAAGACACAACCAGCGAGCCCCCCACCCCTGCCCCTGGCGGACGAGAAGCTGCTCGAGCTCGGCCGACAGGCGCTCGCAACCGAAGCGAAGGCGGTCAACGCCCTCATTCCGCGCCTGGATCAGGCATTCGTGCGGGCCTGCCGGCTCTGCCTAGAGTGCAAGGGACGCGTGGTGGTCACCGGCATGGGCAAATCGGGTCATGTCGGCAGCAAGATCGCCGCCACGCTCGCCAGCACCGGAACGCCCGCATTCTTCCTGCACCCGGCTGAAGCCGGTCACGGCGACATCGGGATGATCACGCGACAGGACGTTGTGCTCGCGATCTCGAACTCCGGCGAGACCGAAGAGATCGCGATGCTGGTGCCGCACATCCTGCGGCTCGGGGTTCCCCTCATCACGTTCACCGGTCATGCCGCGTCCACCCTGGCCCGAGCCGCCACGGTGAGCGTCGACGTCAGCGTCCCCGAGGAGGCTTGCCCGCTGAATCTTGCGCCAACCGCCAGCACCACCGCGACACTCGCGATGGGGGATGCGCTCGCGGTGGCGCTGCTCAAGTGCCGCGGATTCACCGAACAGGATTTCGCACGGTCGCACCCGGGAGGACGCCTGGGGCGGCGCCTGCTGCTGCACGTCGAGGACATCATGCGCACCGGCAAGGATGTGCCGATGGTCACGGTGGACACGCTACTGGCCCAGGGGCTGATGGAGATGTCCCGCAAAGCGCTTGGCATGACGACCATCGTCGATGCCCAGCGGCACCTGGTTGGAGTCTTCACCGACGGCGACCTGCGCCGGGCGCTGGACAAGCAGCTCGACGTCCACCGAACCCGCATGGGCGAGGTGATGACGAAGGGTGGCAGGAGCATTCGCCCGAGCGAGCTCGCGGCAGAGGCCGTCCACCTGATGGAGCTGCACGCGATCACCGCATTGCCAGTCGTCGATCCCGACGGTGTGCTCGTGGGCGCTCTCAACGTCCACGACCTGTTGCGGGCCGGGGTCATGTAGCGGTGACCACGGCCCGGACGCCGCTCGACCGCATCCGCCTGCTGGTACTCGACGTGGACGGCGTGATGACCGATGGCCGTCTCTACTACGGTGCCGGCGGCGAAGTGCTCAAGGTCTTTCACGTCCACGACGGTCTCGGGATCAAGCTCGTCATGGACGCCGGTGTCAAAGTAAGCATCCTCTCGGGACGCACTTCGGAAGCGCTCGCAGCGCGGTGCCGTGAGCTCGGCATCGAGCATTACGAGCAGGGCTGCGACGACAAGGTCGCCGCACTCGATCGACTGCTCGAGCGACTGCGCCTCACCGCCGCCGATGCCTTGTGCGTTGTCGATGACACTTCCGACCTGCCGTTGATGCGCAAGGTGGGTCATGCCGTCGCGGTGGCTGACGCAAATGACGAGGTGCGCCGGGCAGCGGATCGCGTCACAACCGCGCGCGGCGGACACGGAGCAGTCCGGGAAGTCTGCGATTGGCTTCTGGACGCGAGGAAGTCGCGCGCGTGATCTGGCGAATTTTCATCGTGTGCTCTCTGGTCATCGTCGCGGCGGTAAGCGTGTTCAACAAGGGTCGGCGGCCGTCGAGCGATGCGACCACCGCGCCGGTGGAGCCGTTGCAGCCCGGGTACTACATCAAAGGTGCACGCATTACTGAGATGGGCCCCGATGGGCTGCCGCTTTACCGGGTCGAGGCGGAACACATTGAGCAGGATCCGGCGGACAACGGCATTCGCCTCGAGCAGCTCACCCTGACCTATCGCACACCCGAGGCTCGCGACTGGACGCTGACCGCGGCACGCGGTTTCGTGCCGCCGGGTTCGAAGACGCTCAATCTCGCCGGAAACGTCCGCATCGTCGGCCAGCCCGTACCCGACATGCAGCCGGCGGTCGTGTACACCGAGCGTTTGACGATCGACACCGAGACAAACGTCGCCTCCACGCGCGACCGCGTGGACATCGAATGGGGAACCCGCCGGCTCAGCACCATGGGCCTGGTTGCGGATTTGAAGACCGAACGCCTGCGGCTAGAATCGGCCGTGCATGGTCGCTTCGTTCCGTCTGGTCGCTAGTTCACCAACGCGCGCCTGGCTGGCGCTCGGGTGGATCGCGTGGCTCGCCTGCGCGCCTGCCGACCTGCAGGCTGCGGGACCGCGCCGCTCGGACCTGCCGATCTCGCTCCAGGCGGCCTCCTCCGATTTCGACTATCGCAACAACACGTTGCGATTCCGCCAGGTGCAGGTCACTCAGGGAAACGTCAGCGTCGCCGCCGACGAGGCTGACGCCACCGGACTCAACTTCGAGAACAGCCGCTGGACCTTCCGCGGCAACGTGCGCATCGAGGTCGAGGGCGGCTCACTCTCCTCGAATGAGGCCAATGTGACGTTTGTGAATAACCAGATCGAGCGCGCCGTGATCAGCGGCTCGCCGGCCACGTTCGAGCACCAGCTCACGGACAGCGATAAGTTGGCACGCGGCAGCGCCGCGACGATCCAGTACGAGTTCGCGAGTGGCACCGTGCGGCTGACGCAGGATGCGTACCTGACGGACGGTCGCAACGACATTCGCGGCCAGACGCTGGTGTACAGCATCGGCGAACAGCGCGTGCTGGCGAATGCGGGCGAGCAGGGCGACGAACGCGTACAAATCACCATCAATCCACGCAGCCTCGAGGACACGCAGACGGAAACACCGGACCGTCCGCAATGAGCACACTGCGCGTCGAGGATCTCGCCAAGAGCTACAGGTCGCGCCAGGTCGTCAGACAGTTGTCGCTGGAAGTCGCCAGCGGCGAGGTGGTCGGGCTGCTCGGACCGAACGGCGCCGGCAAGACCACGGCTTTCTACATGATCGTCGGGCTCATCGCCTGCGAGCGGGGGCATATCTTCCTCGACGACGAGGAGCTGACCCTGCTGCCGATGCACGCCAGGGCGAGGCGCGGACTCGGGTATCTGCCGCAGGAAGCGTCGGTCTTTCGCAAGCTTTCGGTCGAGGACAACGTTCTCGCCATACTCGAGACGCGTCCCGGGCTGAATGGCGCGGCGCGCCGCGAACGCCTCGATGCGCTGCTCGAGGAACTGCACATCGGGCACGTGCGCGCGAGCCTCGGCATCAGCCTTTCCGGCGGCGAGCGCCGCCGCGTGGAGATCGCGCGGGCGCTCGCCGCCGAACCGCGATTCGTGCTCCTCGACGAGCCCTTCGCGGGGGTGGATCCACTATCCGTGATCGACATCCAGCGCATCATCCGTCACCTGACCGAGCGTGGCATCGGCGTGCTCATCACGGATCACAACGTGCGGGAAACATTGGGAATTTGTGGCCGCGCATATATTGTCAATCAGGGAACCGTGATTGCGTCGGGGTCCGCGGAACAGATCCTTGCCAATCCCCAGGTCCGTGAGGTGTACTTGGGTCAGGACTTCAAGCTATAACTTGGCGGACCTTCGAGGATCCCTCTCCATATCCGATGCTCAAAGCGACGCTGCAGCTCAGGCTCGGTCAGCAACTGACCATGACCCCGCAGCTTCAGCAGGCCATCCGCCTTCTGCAGCTGCCGGCACTCGACCTGCAGGCGCACATCCGCCAGGCACTCGAGAGCAACGTCATGCTCGAGTCCCTCGACGAACTGCCGGAGGCCACTGGCACCTTCGAGTCACCGGCGGCCGAATCTGCGCCGGCAGAGAGCCCGGAAATCCGCGAGGACCATACTCCGGATGTCGAGATCGCGGACGATGCCTGGGCCGAGCAATCGACAGGCCCGTCGGAGACACCGTGGAGCGGCAATTCGGATCGCGCTCAGGAACTCTCCGACGAGCGCGGCCAGACTCTCCAGGATTACCTGCTGTGGCAGCTCGGCCTCGCGCGCCTCGATGCGCGCGATGCGGCGATCGGCCGCGCGCTGATCGATGCGATCAACGACGACGGCTACCTCAGCGACAATCTCGAGGAGATCCGCCGGGGCCTGCTGCCCGAGGTCAGCTGCGACATCTCGGACATCGAGCGCGTGCTCGCCCAGGTCCAGAGCCTCGATCCCGCCGGTGTCGGCGCACGTTCGATCGGTGAGTGCATCGCGCTGCAGCTCGAGCAGCTGAGCCCGGAGACGCCAGGTCGGGCGCTTGCGCTCACGCTGGCTGCAAGGCACGTCGACGAGATCGCCGCGCAGCAGTTCAACATCCTCAAGCGGCAGCTGCGAGTGTCCGACGAGGAGCTCGAGCCTGCGCTCGCGCTCCTGCGCTCCTGCCATCCGCGGCCGGGTTCGGCGATTCATGCGATGACCGCCGAATACGTCGTGCCGGACGTGTTCGTGCGGCGAACCGATACAGGCTGGACGGTCGAAATCAATCCCGCCACGCTGCCCCGCATTCGCGTGAACCAGAGCTACGCCGGGATGCTGGGACGTTCGACCGATCACGCCACGCTGCGCGCCCAACTGCAGGAGGCTCGCTGGTTGCTGCGCAGCCTCGAGATCCGCAACGACACACTGCTCAAGGTGGCGCGCTGCATCGTGCAGCGCCAGGCTGCATTCTTCGAGCAGGGGGATGAGGCGATGCAGCCGATGATCCTGCGCGACGTCGCCGAAGCCGTCGAGATGCACGAATCGACCATCTCGCGCGTCACCACCGCCAAGTACATGCACACGCCGCGTGGTGTGTATGAGTTCCGCCACTTCTTCTCGAGCCACGTCGCGGGCGAGGATGGTACCGAGACCTCCTCGACCGCGATCCGCGCCAAGATCCGCAAGCTCATCGCGCAGGAGGACCCCGCCAACCCGCTCAGTGACAGCAAAATCGCCGAAATCCTTTCGCAGGAGGGCATTCCAGTCGCGCGCCGCACGGTCGCCAAGTACCGCGAGGCGATGTCACTCGCGCCGTCGAACGAGCGCAAGCGTGCGGCCGCTGCCCGTTGACGCATTTCGCAGGCCAAGGAGAGATCAATGCAGCTCAGCCTCACCGGTCATCACGTCGACATCACGCCGGCATTGCGCGGTTACGTAAGCAAGAAACTCGAGCGCATCGTGCGCCACTTCGACTCGCTGATCGACGTGCATTGCATCCTGAGGGTTGAAAAGCTGCGGCAGAAGGCCGAAGCAACGGTGCTGGTGAGCGGCGGAAAGATCTACGCCGACGCGGTGGACGAGGACATGTACGCGGCGATCGATGCGCTTGCCGACAAACTCGACCGGTGCGTGAAGAAGCACAAGGAGAAGCTCACCGACCATCACGCGGACGAGGCGCGGAAGAGCCGTCCAAGCTAGCTGCCGAAAGCTGCATGCGTCTCATCATCGTCAGCGGGCTTTCCGGATCGGGCAAGAGCGTCGCTCTGCACATGCTCGAAGATCTGGATTTCTACTGCATCGACAATATCCCCGCGGCGCTGCTCAAGCCTTTCATCTCGCACACGGTGCGCAGCCCCGAGCCCGCCTACGCCCGCACTGCGATCGGCCTGGATGCACGCAATCGCCCGTCCGAGATCGCGACCGTGCCGACGCTTGTCCAGGAGCTCAGACGCAGCGGCATCGCGTGCGAAGTCCTGTTCCTCCACGCCGACGATGACGCACTCCTCAACCGCTATGGTGAAACACGGCGCAAGCATCCGCTGAGTCGCGACGGCGTCAGCCTGCGCGAGGCGATTGCCGCCGAGCGGCGCCTGCTCGAGCCCGTCACCGATTCGGCGGACCTGGTCATCGACACGACGCGCATGAGCGTGCACGAACTGCGCGAGCTCATCCGCAAGCGCGTCGAACAGCGCCACGAAGGGCGGCTGTCGATCATGTTCGAGTCCTTCGGCTTCAAGGACGGACTGCCGGGTGACGCGGATTTCGTGTTCGATTCGCGCACGCTGCCCAACCCGTACTGGGAGCCGGCGCTGCGCCGATTCACGGGCCGCGACCCGGAAGTGATCCGCTTTCTCGAGTCTATCCCGGACGTCGGCCGCCTGATCGAGGAGATCGCGAGCTTCATCGAGGCCCGCATACCCGAATTTCAGCGCAGCAATCGCAGTTATCTCACGGTGGCGATCGGCTGTACCGGCGGCCAGCACCGCTCGGTGTATATCGCCGATCGTCTCGCGGAGCGTTTTCGCCATAAGCACCCGCACGTGATCGTGCGCCACAACGCCCTGCCCGAAAACCTCACCGAACCCCCTGCCCCCTCCCTGCAGTCGACCGGCTGATAGCGAGCACTCAGAACCGGAAGCCGGCTCCGACTGCCTTTCTGAGTGGCGGTCAGGCTGGAATGCGTTCGCCGTCTTCGGTCAGGAGTTCGCGTAATGACTGTGGGCGCGGTCCCATGTCCTGCGATTTGGCGAACACTAGCTCGATCAGCTCGTCGCGACGCGCCATCGCATCGTCGAAGCCGAGGGCGATCAGGTCCCGCGTGTAGCCGGCCTCGAACATCAGGTAACTAGCGAGCGAGCTCGCGGCCGAGTTCGAGGCCCCCATGGTCCGCAACAGAGCTCGCAGCGGTCGCGGCAGTTCGGGCGTATGGCGCGCGGCAACATCGCGCGGGTCGCAGCTCGGTGCGATTACCAGCGCGCGGATCGAATGGAGCTCCGCCATCGAAGCCGGCGCATGCTGCAACAGGTGATTCAGCCGCTCGAGGTGCTCGAGATCCGCATAGATCTGATCCATGAAGAGCGTATCGAGCATGTAGCCGAAGATCTGTCCCGCCGTAGGTGCCACGCCCTCGGGCATCCCCCCGAGTGCGCCGCGAATGCCCTGCTGTCGAACACCGATGACCAGCACGCGGTTGGCGCCCAAGTGAATCGCCGGGCTCAGCGGATTGCTCTGGCGCATGGCGCCGTCGCCGAAATACTCGCCTTGCAGGTGCACCGGGGGAAACAGGAACGGAATCGACAGGCTCGCCATCAGGTGCTCGAGCGTCAGCCGCGTGCGCTGGCCGGAGGTCGCGACGCGAGACCATTCGGCGATGTCCTCGGCACCATCGAAGAACGCAAGCGAGTGGCCGCTGCTGAAGCCGGTGGCGCAGATTCCGAGGGCGTGCAGGCGCCCCTGGTCGATGGATCGCCGCACGCCACGAAACGCGAGACTGCGGCTCAGCAGCTCGCGCAACGGCGTGTTATCGAAGAGCGACTTCGGCGGCGGGAGCAAGAGACCGCTGGAGACAAATGACAGCAGCCAGTGCAGGCCCGCGCGCAGCATGCTCACGGAGTCGGCGCGGAACACCTGGCTCACGTGAAAGTTGGCCCACACCTGCTCGAGCCCGGCCACGGCAGCGCGAAAATCGCCCATACGGCTGGCCAGCGCCACAGCCGCGACGCCGCCCGCCGACGTTCCCGAGATCACGCGGAATGGGCAGGCGCCGCCCACCGGCGACAGTTGGGCGAGCGCCTTGAGAACGCCAACCTGGTAAGCGGCGCGCGCACCGCCGCCCGTCAACAACAGTCCGACTCGATCATGCATCGCGGTCATGGACCCTGGAGCACTCCGGCGCCGTGCCGTTCATTGGCCGTTCAGGGGGTTCCGGCATAAGATAGCGCCCCCCAGCGGCACCGCGCCGCGATGTATCCCGGGAGACGAAGATGTTCGCCCGTTCTGTGAGTCGGTTCACGATCATTGCCGCCGTTGCGGCTGCCGTGATGATTTTCGCCGCGGCAACGTTTGCCGTGCCAGCCACCGGTTCCGCTGCACCCGCTTTCCGCCTCCAGGATCAGAAAGGCGAGTGGCACAGCCTGGATGACTACCGGGGCAAGTGGCTGGTGCTGTACTTCTATCCGAAGGACATGACCCCCGGGTGCACCACGCAGGCCTGCGAGTTCCGCGACAACATCTTCGCTTTCCGCGACGCCGGCGCCGTGATCGTCGGCATTAGCGTCGACGACGTCGAATCGCACAAGAAATTCGCCGAGGAGCACGGCCTGCCGTTCACGATCCTCGCCGATCCGGACAAGAAAACCGCTGCGGACTATGGCGTCCTCAAGACAATGTTCGGCATGGAACTCGCCGCCCGCGAGACGTTTGTGATCGATCCGCAGGGTAAGATCGCGAAGCACTACCCGTCGGTGGATCCGAAGGGTCACTCGCAGCTCGTTCTCAAGGACCTGAAGGAACTGTCGAAGGCCGCGGGCTAAGGGCGCCGAGACCCGGACGGCGCAGCTCGCGCATCGCGCCATCCAGACCCTCGATGGTGAGCGGATACATCCGCTCGCCCACCAGCTGGCGCGTGAGCCGGATCGATGGCGTGTAGTCCCAGCGCCCGACTGGTTCCGGGTTGAGCCAGACGTGGTGCGGGTACGCTGCTAGCAGCCGTTCGATCCACACCGCTCCCGTTTCGTCGTTCCAGTGCTCCACGCTGCCGCCGGGTTGCGTGATCTCGTACGGGCTCATGGTCGCGTCGCCCACCAGGAGAAGGCGGTAGTCCGCGCCATATGTCCGCATCACCTCGAGCGTCGATGTGTGTGCGGAGAACCGCCGGCGGTTGTCGCGCCACACGTACTCGTACACGAAGTTGTGAAAGTAAAAATGCTCCAGATGCTTGAACTCGCTGCGCGCCGCCGAGAACACTTCCTCGCACAGCCGCACGTGGTCCTCCATCGAGCCGCCCACATCGAGAAACAGCAGCACCTTGATGGCATTGTGGCGCTCGGGGACCATCTTCAGGTCGAGCAGCCCCGCATTGCGCGCCGTCGCATCGATTGTGCCATCGAGATCGAGCTGCACCGGCGCGCCCTCGCGGGCGAAACGCCGCAGCCGGCGTAGTGCCACCTTGATGTTGCGCGTGCCGAGTTCCTGCGCGTCGTCGAAATTGCGGAACTCCCGCCGGTCCCATACCTTGACCGCCCGCCGGTGGCGCGACATGGGCTGACCAATGCGCACGCCTTCCGGGTTGTAGCCGAACGCGCCAAACGGTGAAGTGCCCGCAGTGCCGATCCACTTGCTTCCACCGGCATGCCGCGCCTGTTGCTCGGCGAGGCGCTGCCGCAGCGTCTCCATGAGCTTGTCCCACCCGCCCAGCGCCTCGATCTTCGCTTTCTCCTCTGCGCTCAGCACGCGTTCGGCGTACGCCCGCAACCAGTCCGCGGGCAGGTCCTTGACCAGCGCGGCGAACAGCTCCTCGGCACCGCGAAAGTGCGCCGCAAAGGCGCGGTCGAAGCGGTCGTAGTGACGCTCGTCCTTCACCAGGCAGGTGCGCGCCAGGAAGTAGAATTCCTCGACGTCGAGGCTCGCGACGTGCGCCTTGAGGGCCGCCAGCAAGGTCAGGAACTCCGTCAGCGTCACCGGCACGCCGGCGGACTTGAGCATCAGAAAGAACTTAACGAGCATCGCGGCGGTTGAGAAAGATAAGTTGCTCGACCAGGTGCACGTCCTGCTCGTTCTTCAGCAGCGCGCCGTAGAGCGGCGGCAGAGCCTTGCGATGGTCGCGCTCCCGCAGCACCTCGGGCGGGATATCCTCGGCGATGAGGAGTTTCAGCCAGTCGAGCAGTTCCGAAGTCGACGGCTTTTTCTTAAGACCCGGCACCTCGCGCAGCTTGAAAAAGGCGTCGAGCGCTTCCCGCAGCAGCTCCTGCTTGAGCTTGGGGTAATGTACGTCAACGATGCGCGTCATCGTCTCGACGTCGGGGAAGCGGATGTAGTGGAAGAAGCAGCGCCGCAGAAACGCGTCCGGCAGCTCCTTCTCGTTGTTGCTGGTGATGACGATGACCGGTCGGTGCCGCGCCTTGATCGTCTGGCGCGTCTCGTAAACGTAGAACTCCATCCGGTCGAGCTCGCGCAACAGGTCGTTGGGAAACTCGATGTCCGCCTTGTCGATCTCGTCGATCAGCAGCACCGGCTGGATCGCGGATTCGAAGGCTTCCCACAGTTTCCCCTTGACGATGTAGTTGCCGATTTCGTGCACGCTCTCAAGTCCAAGCTGCGAATCGCGCAGCCGCGACACCGCGTCATACTCGTACAGTCCCTGCTGCGCCCGTGTCGTCGACTTGATGTGCCACTCGTAGAGGGGGCGGCCGAGCGCGAGCGCAATCTCCTGGGCGAGCTGCGTCTTGCCTGTTCCCGGTTCGCCTTTGATGAGCAAGGGTCGCGTGAGCGTGACGGCAGCATTCACCGCCACCATCAGGTCCTCGGTCGCGACATAACGCTCGGTACCCGCAAATCGTTGGGTCTTCATCGCCTCATCCCGTCAAGTTACTTGTCACATGCCCAAAACACATTACACCAAACGGCGAGATCTCTCCGAGCCGGAGGCCGCTCTTCTTCTGCTGCAGACACGGTCGGTGTAGGTCTGGCGCGAATCCGTATGCGTTTTCAACGGTTACCCGTCTATGGCACGGGACCGATCCGTGGGTGGACGCCTATCGAGGGCAGGTCGGCTTGGCTATCGCTGCCAACATGGCTCTGACATGGGTCGGCCTCTGAAGTCGAGATGCCCTGGCTGGGAAGTGCCGTGACGGGCCTACCCGACCGTGTCTGCAGCATCTTCTCCCTGGCGACCGGCTCGGAGTGCTTCCTGCCTCTACGGGCTTTGAGTCGTGAACGTGAGTCGATGCTCGGTGGGGCCGGGAAGGAAGGGCAATGGGCGGCCCTCGGCCCAGGCGTCGTGGCCGGCTCGGTAGTACGGCGACAGCGGATGGCCACTCTGGCCGCCGGGCATGTGAAAGTAGCCTTGCGCCTCGTGCCCGGGCGACACCGCAAAGCGCTCCGATGCGCCGAAAGTCGCCGTCTGCACACGCGGCATGTGCGAATCGCCCGGCTGCTCGGTGCGCGGCATGTCGAGGAGTCCACTGAGGATCGGCAGCGCGCGGCTCAACGGATGCCGGATGTTCACGCTGTTGCGTTTCCCCCAGGTGCACTTCGCAAGCGACTCGCACTCCTCATCAAGGCGCGCGATGACGTCGTCTACGACCTGAAGCTCCAGATCACGCCAGCTCTGCAGGTTTGCGGGCAACAGGTGTTCGGGCGCCACGGACATGAGTTGCCACAGCGGCCCCTCGAATTGCGCCGGAATCTCGAGCGGCGTGGCGTTTTCATCGCCCGGGCGCGCCGCGAAGGTCAGCATTCCGAACACGACCGCGTGCATCCGGCTACGCCACGCACGCACCAGCCGGTAGGCAGCCGATTCCACCGAAGCGCGACCAGTCCACTTCTCGATGAGCCCGCGATACTCCGCTCTGCGCGGCGCACCGGCGATCGCCTGCGCGTCAAGGAGTGCCAGCAACTTGGTGCGCCAGCGCTCGAGGAACTGTGCGCGATCATCGAGATGAATCGCGAGCATGTCGGATTCGCCAGCGACGTCGAGTGCCAGCAAGTCGTCACGGATCTGCTGCGCCCGCGCGCCCAAGTAGAGATCTCCGTCGCCGAGCAGCCTCAGTGCCTCTTCATCGACGACCCGCGCGTTGGCGGTCCAGATGCGTCCCACGGCTGGATTGACGATGCGGGGATAGCGTTCGGGCTCGAGAAGTCCCTTCCAGCCGGTCGCGGGTTGCGACCAGTCGGCAGGCACGCGGCTGTCGAACGCCTCGCGCACCGGGATCCGGCCCATGATGGTCCAGCCGATGTTTCCCTCGGCATCGACCGCAACGAAATTCTGGGGCGGAATGCCGCTTCGATTGGCGATATCCAGCGCTTCCCGGACACCGCGCGCCGTTTCCAGTCCGAGCAGCCCGAAGTTCGTCGCCTGTGGATCGTGGGCAATCCACGCCGCCGCGCGCCGGCGGCCCGCGGGATCGCGATCGAACACGGGGCCCCAGATCGTCGTCAGCACTTCAAAGGTTTCATCGGCCCGGCCTTTAACGCGGATCACTTCGCGCGCGACGTCAAATGCCATTGGACCTTCGGGGGTGACGTAGTACCCGGGCTGGGATGGCTCCTCGCGGAGCACGATGAGATCGGTCCAGTCGCCCTGGCTGTTCGTGAAGCCCCAGGCCACGCGGCCGTTGCTGCCGGCCACGACGTTCGGTCCGCCAGGCAAAGTCACGCCGTTGACGTCGATCGACGCTGCCGCACTCGGATCTGCAACCTGCAATCGCGCCCGATACCAGATGTTGGGTACTGCGTGGCCCAGGTGCATGTCGTTCGCCATCAATGCGGCGCCTGTCGCCGTGTGCGAACCCGCGACCGCCCAATTGTTGCTGCCGTAGACGACCTCTTCGCGACTCTGCAGCGATGCACTCAGCCGCTCCAATGGCAGCGTCTCATCGCGCAGGTTGAACTGCTCCGGCGCGGGCATGGGCTCGATGTCCAGGGGCGCGCCGGCGAGCGGTGCGTCCCATTCCGTGCCGCGCGCGTAGATGAAGCGATACAGTGAATCCGGGACTGCATCGCGCACTTGTCCGCGCGACGACTCGGTCTCGAAGCCGTCGTAGTTCAGCTGCTCGTACATCGCGAACACCACGAGGATGCTGTCCTCGGGACGCCAGGGCGCGGGCTTCGAGCGCAGCACCCAGTATTCGAACGGCCGGCTCGCGAGCGATTCAAGACCTGCGTTCACTCCCTGCGCATAACCCTCCAACAGCGCGCGTTCACCCGCGCTCGCCCGCTGCAGGACTTGCGCGGCAACATGTCGAAAGCGGTGAATGCGCAGGCGCTTGTCGGTGTCGAGCGCGACCGCTCCGAACAGTTCGGAGAGTTCTCCGGCCGCCAGTCGTCGCGATAGATCCATCTGGAAAAAGCGGTCCTGACCGTGTGCGAACCCGGTCGCCCAGGCGAGATCGCGCCGGTTGGCAGCGCGAATCGTCGGCACGCCAAGGGTGTCGCGTTCAATGGTGACTTCCGCGCTCAATGCGGCAACGCTCTGCTCGCCATCGACGCGTGGCAGGCTCGACCGCAATGTCAGATAACCTGTTGCCGCGAGGCTGAGAACGATGAGCAGCAGTGCGAGAAGGATGCGGCGGAACGCGCGCACGTCAGCCTGCCGTCACCTTGAGAATCAGCATCGCGTTGGTTCCGCCCGAGACACCGGACAGCTCGCCCTTGGTCAGGATCACGAGGTCGCCGCTCGAAACTAGTTGTCGCTTGAGCAGTTGTTCGAAGATCGCGCCGTAGAGCACGTGCGGCTCGGTGTGGGTGATGTCGAATGGGACCGGGTACACACCGCGGTAGAGGGTGACGCGGCGCCGCGTGTACTCATGGCGCGTGAACGCGTAGATCGGAATATCCGAGCGGATGCGCGACATCCACAGCGGCGTCGAGCCCGATTCCGTCAGGGCGACGATGGCGCGCACCTTGAGATGGTTCGCCGTGTACATCACGGCCATCGCGATGGCTTCGTCGGAGCCGCGGAACTGGCCCTCGACGCGATGCCGTACGCGGCTGTGCGCCAGCTGGTATTTCTCCGCACCTTCGATGATCTCCGCCATCGTCTCGACTGCTCTCACCGGGTACTTGCCAACCGCGGTCTCCGCCGAAAGCATCACCGCATCGGTGCCGTCCATCACCGCGTTAGAGACGTCGGACACCTCCGCGCGCGTCGGCATCGGGCTCTGGATCATCGATTCCATCATTTGCGTGGCGGTGATCACGACGCGGTGACGATTGCGCGTCTGGTGAATGATGGTTTTCTGGAGTCCGGTCAGCTCGGCATAGCCCATCTCCACCCCGAGGTCGCCTCGCGCGACCATCACGACGTCGCTCGCGTCGATGATCGAGGGGAGATTGTCGATCGCCTCGCTGCGCTCGATCTTGGCAACGATGCGGCCGAAGCCACCCGCATCGAGCAGCAGCTTCCGGGCCTCGTGGATGTCGGCGGCATCGCGCGCGAAGGAGACCGCAACGTAGTCGACCCCGAGCCTGGCCGCCACGCCGATGTCGTCGCGATCCTGATCGGTGAGCGCGCCCGCGGAGAGTCCGCCGCCCTGACGATTGATGCCCTTGTGATCCGACAACACACCGCCCGTGCGCACACGGGTGTGAATGCGCGGTCCATCGACTTTTTCGACGTCGAGAACGATATGACCGTCGTCGAGCAGCAGAACATCCTGTGGGCGGACGTCGCGCGGCAGCTCCTTGTAGGCGACGCCTACCGCATGGGCGGTGCCGGCGCCCGCGTCGAGCGACACGTCGAGGACAAAGGCCTGGTCTTCATCCAGCGTCACGGGACCGGCGGCGAAGCGCTCGATCCGGATCTTCGGCCCGCGCAAGTCGCCGAGGACGCCGACATAACGATCGACGCTGGCGGCCGCATCGCGCACCAGCTCCATGCGGCGCGCATGTTCTTCCGGACGGCCATGGGAGAAGTTCATGCGCACCACGTCCGCGCCGGCTCGGATCAGGGCCGACAGCACGGCCGGATCGTCGGTGGCCGGGCCGAGCGTGGTCACGATCTTGGTGCGGCGTTGCATGTCACCTCGCCCGTTCTTCGAGGATCGCGACGGCCGGCAGTGTCTTGCCCTCGACGAATTCCAGGAATGCGCCGCCGCCGGTCGAGATGTAGGAGATGCCGTCTTCGACTCCGTATTTCTCGATGGCCGCGAGCGTATCGCCGCCACCAGCCAGCGAGAACGCGGGGCTGCGCGCGATTGCGTTCGCCAGCGTACGCGTCCCCTCGCCGAATTGATCGAATTCGAACACCCCGACCGGGCCGTTCCAGACGATCGTGCCCGCGCCCTTGAGCAGCTGGGCGAACCGCTCGGCGGTATCGGGCCCGATGTCGAGGATCATGTCATCCGGCTCGACTTCGGCGACTGCTTTCACATCCGCCTCGGCGCTCGCCGAAAACTCGCGCGCGACCACGACATCCGTCGGCAACGGGATCTCGGTGCCGCGCTTCCTCGACTCATCGACCAGTCGCCGCGCGATGTCGATGCGGTCCGCCTCGTACAGCGATTTGCCGACTGGGAGTCCCGCTGCGGCCAGGAACGTGTTGGCGATGCCGCCACCGACGATGAGCTGGTCGACCTTGGCCAAGAGCGCTTCGAGGACCGTGAGCTTGGTAGAGACCTTTGAGCCCGCAACGATGGCGATCATAGGCCGCGCGGGTTTCTCGAGCGCGGTCTCGAGCGCCTGCAGTTCATTGACGAGCAGCGGCCCCGCGCAGGCGATCGGCGCGAAGCGCGCCACACCGTGGGTGCTGGCTTCGGCGCGATGCGCGGTCCCGAATGCATCCATGACGAACACGTCGCAGAGCGCCGCCATGCGCCGCGCGAGGTCGTCGCTGTTTTTCTTCTCGCCCTTGTTGAAGCGCACGTTCTCGCACAGCACCGCCTCGCCAGGCTCGCAGGTGACGCCGTCGAGCCAGTTCTGCTCGAAACGGATCTGGCGGCCGAGCAGCTCGGACAGCCGCGCGGCCACGGGCTTGAGCGAGAATTCCTCGCTATACAGCCCTTCTTCCGGCCGCCCGAGGTGCGACAAGAGCATCACGCGCGCCTTGGCCTTGAGCGCATGCTCGATGGTCGGCAGGCAGGCGCGAATACGCGCATCGCTCGTGACCTGGCCATCCTTGACCGGGACGTTGAGGTCCTCGCGGATCAGGACCCGCTTCTCGCGCAGGTCCAGATCCGTCATTCGCAGTACGTTCATCGTGACTCCCGGTGCCGGACACGGCTTATGCGTTGGCCCAGGCGACCGTCGTGTCGAGCATGCGGTTGGAGAAGCCCCACTCGTTGTCGTACCACGCGCACACCTTGACCAGGGTGCCGTCGATCACCTTGGTGAGTGTCGCGTCGTAGGTCGACGACGCCGGATCGTGATTAAAATCCACCGAAACCAGCGGGCCGTCGCTGTACGCCAGGATGCCCTTCATGGTTCCCCCGGCGGCACTCTTCATGAGGGCGTTGATCTCCGCGATATCCGTCTTGCGCGCCGCGGTGAATGTCAGATCGACCAGCGAGACGTTGATGGTCGGCACCCGTACCGCGAAGCCGTCGAGTTTTCCCTTGAGCTGTGGCAGCACTAGGCCGACCGCCGCCGCTGCCCCGGTCTTGGTCGGAATCATCGACATGGTCGCCGAACGCGCCCGTCGCAGGTCGGAGTGATAGACGTCGGTGAGCACCTGGTCATTGGTGTAGGAATGCACAGTCGTCATGATGCCGTTCACGACACCAATCTTGTCGTGCAGCACCTTCACCACCGGCGCCAGGCAATTGGTCGTGCACGAGGCATTCGAGATCACGGTGTGGCTCGCCTTGAGCACGTCGTGATTGACGCCATAAACGATCGTCGCGTCGATATCCTCGGCCCCGGGCGCCGAAATCACCACCTTCTTCGCGCCAGCCTTGAGATGCGCGCCGGCTTTCGCCTTGCTGGTAAACAGCCCCGTGCACTCGAGCACGATCTCGACGCCCAGCTCGCCCCACGGCAGCTTCGACGGATCGCGCTCCGCCAGCACGCGGATGCGATCGCCGTTGACGACCATCGAGTTGCCGTCGACCTTGACCTCGCCGGGAAACTTGCCGTGCACGGTGTCGTAGCGCGTGAGGTGCGCGTTGGTGTTGGCATCGCCCAGATCGTTGAGCGCGACGATCTGGATCTCCTTCTGCCGCCCGGCCTCGTAGAGCGCGCGCAGAATGTTGCGGCCGATGCGGCCATACCCGTTGATGCCGACCTTGATCGCCATGGTGCTACTCCAGCTGGTTACGCCGCGCCCGAGCGCGTCTTGAGAAGTGCCTCCACCGTCTCGAGCACCCGCCCGGCGGTGAAGCCGAAATGTCGAAACAGATCCGTCGCCTTGCCCGATGCGCCAAAGCGATCGATGCCGATCACACGGCCCTCGAGCCCGGCGTACTGCCACCAGAATGCCGAGACGCCCGCTTCGACCGCCACGCGTCTACGGACCGACGCGGGCAGCAGCTGCTCGCGGTAGCCGTCATCGCAACGTGCGAACGCTTCGCAACTCGGCATCGAAACGAGCCGCACACGGCGACCACGTTTCTGCAGTTCACGCACGGCTTCCGCGGCGATACCGACCTCGGACCCGGTCGCAATCACGATGCATTCGGGGAGCCCATCGCAGTCGATCAGAGCGTAGGCACCACGCCGGATCGCGGCCACCTGCGCCGGCGTGCGCGCCTGATGTGGTACGGACTGGCGCGTCAGCACGAGACTGGTGGGTCCAAAGCGATGCTCGATCGCCGCCACCCAGGCGACCGCCGTTTCGACGGCATCGCACGGACGCCACACCGTCATGCCGGGGATGACGCGCAGGCTCGCCAGCTGCTCGACCGGCTGGTGGGTCGGCCCATCCTCGCCCAAGCCGATCGAATCGTGCGTGTAGACGAAGATCGTGCCCCGCTTCATGAGCGCACTCATGCGCACGGCGTTGCGGGCGTAATCGGAAAACGTGAGGAACGTACCGCCATACGGAATGAACCCGCCGTGCAGCCCGATGCCATTCTCGATCGCCGACATGGCGAATTCGCGTACGCCGAAATGGATGTAGTTGCCGCCCGGCTCAGCGGCGGTGAGCACGCGTGAATCCTTCCGGAAGGTGTTGTTCGAGCCCGTCAGGTCCGCAGATCCGCCGATGAGTTCAGGCAAGTGCGGCCCGAGCGCATCCAGCACGGATTGCGAGGCCTGCCGCGTCGCGACAGTGGCGGCGCGCTGCACCGCGCCCTCGACAAGGCGCTGCGCTTCGGCGCGGAAACCCGGTGGCAGCTCCGACTGCATGCGCCGCTCGAACTCCACCGCCAGTTGCGGCTGCTCCTTTCGATAACGGTCGAATGTGTGCTGCCATTCGGCCTCGCGCTCGGCTCCCCGCCCGCGCGCATCCCAGGCCGTGCGGATCTCATCGGGAATCACGAACGGAGGATGGGACCAATGGAGTGTACGTCGCGCGGCCTCCACCTCATCCGCGCCCAGTGGTGCGCCGTGAGTCCACTCGCTGCCCTGCTTGTTGGGCGCGCCCCAGCCGATGATCGTGCGGCAACAGAGGATCGATGGGCGATCCGTGACTGCGCGGGCTTGTTCGAGCGCTTTGCGCACCGCTTCGGCATCGTGTCCATCGACGTCCGCGATCACGTGCCAGCCGTAGGCCTCGAAGCGGCGCGGTGTGTCGTCGGTGCACCAACCCTCGACCTTGCCGTCGATCGAGATGCCGTTGTCGTCAAAGATGCAGATGAGCTTGCCGAGCTTGAGCGTGCCAGCGAGCGAGCAGGCTTCGTGCGAAATGCCTTCCATCAGGCAGCCGTCGCCGACGAAGACATACGTGTAGTGATCGACGATGGGGAATCCGGGGCGATTGAAGGTGGCCGCCAGGGCGCGTTCCGCGATGGCCATACCCACGGCATTGGCGAGGCCCTGCCCCAGGGGTCCGGTCGTGGTCTCAACGCCCATGTCCGGCTCGTATTCGGGATGCCCCGCGGTGCGCGCGCCGAGCTGGCGGAAGTTCCGGAGCTCGTCGATGGTCACGGGATAGCCGGTGAGGTGCAGCAGCGAGTAAAGCAACATGGACGCGTGACCGTTCGAGAGGACGAACCGGTCGCGATTCCACCACAACGGGTTTGCAGGATTGTGTTTGAGGAAGTCGCGCCACAGGACCTCCGCGATGTCTGCCATGCCCATCGGAGCGCCCGGATGGCCCGAGTTGGCCTGTTGAACGGCGTCCATGGCGAGCGCGCGAATCGCATTGGCAAGCTCGCGGCGGCTGGGCATCAACTTAGTCCTGAGGAATTTGAAAGCCGCGCATTGTCCAACATGCGCTCGAGAGCGGCAACCCGGTTGTTGCGCCGGGGATGCGCTTCAGCGGGTGCCGGTTGGACGGCCGCTAGTCACTGTCATCAATTCCTGCCAGGTCGCCAGCACTTGTTCGGCGTTGATGCCAAGTATCGACTGCTCGCCGTCGACCAGACCCGCCAGCGAACGCACTGTCGCATTGGGTCCGCGCGGCGCGTACTGCGCAATCTCCGCCCGGCCGAACAACACCACGACGGAGCAACCGACGGCGGCCGCGGCATGTGCCGGCCCGGAATCGACCGAGATCAAACCCGTGGCCCGTTCGGCAAGCGCCAGCAGGCGCGGAATCGGCAGATCATCGGCAACGTTGTGGAGATCACTCACCGCGGCGTGACGCATGACTTCCTCATTGAGCCTCGCCTCGCGTGGTACGCCGAGCAGAAGCAACGCGTGTTGCGGATGAAACGCCCGCAATCCGCGCAGCACCGCCGACCAGCGATCCTCCGGCCAGTACTTGGTGTTGCTCGCGCGACGCCGCGGGCCGATGCGCATCGTGCGCTTATTGCCCGCCTGCACCAGGATGAGCGGGCGGCCGGCGAGCCCGCGCTCACGCAACCAGGGATCGAGTTGAGCGCGCGCCCGCGTGGACACCTCGAGCTGGCTGTAAGGCGCAGCGGCCGCTAATACGAGTGGTGGCGCCGTTTGCAGGTCGCGCGGCGTGCTCGCCGCAAATCGCAGCCAGCGATCGGCAAAATGTTCGCCGGGCCGGCGCGGGTAGTCGCTTGAACGGGAAATCAGCCCCGCTGAGAAGCCCGCGCGCTGGAGCAGCCACGAGGGTTTGGCGTCGTCCGACTCGTAGACCCACGCCGGACCGGGACCGCGTTCCCTGAGAAGGCCAACGAGGTGTCGTTGCTCGGCGCTCAGCGAATATGGGCTGCGGCGGCTCCAGATCACGAACAGATGCCCCACTCCCGGCTGGCCCTCAAGCAGCGGCCGCGTCCACGAGCCGGAACCGACGACATCGACGGGCTGTCCGAAGCGCGCGTAGAGAGCGCGGATCAATACCGTGAGGAGGACCATGTCGCCCATGGCGCCGAATCGCACCACCAGCGGACGCGATTTCCGATCCAGCGTCATCGCTTGCGTGCCAGAGTGAGTCCGTCACCGATCGGGATGAGACTCAGGTCGATGCGCTCGTCCGCATGCAATCGGTCGTTGAATGCCCGTAGCGCCCGGGTGTCTTCATCAATCACCGCCGCGTCGGCGACGCGCCCTGACCAGAGCGTATTATCAGCGACGATCAGGCCACCGGGGCGCACGAGCGTGAGCAACTGCTCGTAGTAACCCGGGTAGCCGGTCTTGTCCGCGTCGATGAAAGCGAAGTCGAACTGATTCTCACCGTCCGCCGCGATGAGCTCATCGAGCGTCTGTGCAGCTGGCTGCAACCGGAGATCGATCTTGTGCGCCACGCCGGCTTCGCTCCAGAACCGGCGTGCGATCGCAGTCCACGATTCGCTCACGTCCGACGCGATGATCGACCCGTCCGGCGGCAGCGCCAGCGCCACCACGAGACTCGAGTATCCAGTGAACGTGCCGACCTCGATGCAGCGGCGGGCCCCGATGAGGCGCGCGAGCAGAGCCATCAACTGGCCCTGCTCGGGCCCGATCTGCAACTCCGAATCGGGCATGCGTGCGGTCACCGCCCGCAGTCGCGCGAGCACGGGCGACTCGCGCACCGAATGCTCGACAAGGTAGCGTTGAATGTCGTCGGTCACCGACAAGGTTCGGCTGGACATTTCCTTCTCCGTGAAAGTGCGCTGTGTCACAGGGCGCCACGCGCATGTGCGCTCACGCGAGCCTCGCGACGCCTCGTGCGCGACCTGGTTCACCTTCGACGTTTTTGACCCTCTGCTATCATGCCCGCGGTTTTTCTGCGGCAGAAGTGTGACCCAATCGATGCTCGCCACAGGAGTCCTCGAGCCCCGGGATTGACCGCTCGCGATGAGCACGTTGCGCCTCATTCAGTTCACCGACACGCACCTGTACGGCGATGCCGACGGCAAGCTCCGTGGCGTGGCGACGTATCCGGCGCTGCTCGCCGTGATCGAACATGCGCGCGCGCGCCATTGGCCATGCCAGGCGATCCTGGCCACAGGCGATCTGGTGCAGGACGACCCCGAAGGCTATGCGCGCTTCCGCGACGTGTTCAGCGGACTCGGCGTACCCGTGTATTGCATCCCGGGCAATCACGATGAGCCCGCGGCAATGACGCAGGCGCTGAGCGGGCCGCCGTTTCAGCTCGGTGGCGTCGCCCGCTTCCCCGGCTGGGTCGTCGTATTGCTCGACAGCTTCCTGGCGGGCAAGGCGGGGGGTCGATTGAGCGCGGAAAGTCTCGCCGGGCTCGATGCGGCCTTGAAGGCGAACCCCCGGTTGCACGCCCTTGTGTGCCTGCATCATCACCCCGTTGCGGTGCACAGCCGCTGGCTCGATCAGGTAGGGCTCGAGAACCCGGACGAATTCTTCTCGGTGCTCGATCGACACCGCAACGTGCGCGCCGTGCTGTGGGGCCACGTGCACCAGATTCACGATACCGAGCGCAATGGCGTCAGGCTCTTCAGCACGCCATCGACCTGCGCGCAATTCATGCCCTTGAGCCCGGGCTTCGCCATTGATCATCGACCTCCCGGTTACCGCTGGCTGGAACTGAATCCTGACGGCACGATCACAACGGAGGTCGTGTGGGTCGAGGGCTTCACGTCTTGATCGTCCGCGCGTTCATCCTGACAGCTGCTCTTCTGGGTGGCGGCATCATCGCGGGCGCGGCTCGCGCGGATAGTGGTTCACCTCCACTCTGGCAACTCAAGGGAAAAAACAACTCGATTTACCTGCTCGGCTCGGTCCATGCGCTGCGCGATGCGATGCAGCCGCTCTCGGCTTCGATCCTGCACGCCTACCAGGACGCCGACGTCCTTTATATGGAGATCGACGTCGACGATCTCGACCCAGCCGAAGTGCAACAGTTCACAGTGACCAACGGCCTGCTGCCGCCGGAACAGACGCTTGCCGGTCTGCTGGGCGAGGAGCGCTACGGCCGGGCCAGATCAGAGGCAGAAAAGCTTGGCCTCGACCTCGATCAGCTCGCCCAACTGGAACCGTGGGTGGTCGCGATCAGCGCAGTCCAGGCGCAGGTTCTGCGGCTGGGGCTCGATCCGGACGCGGGCGTCGAGCAGCGGCTGGCTCGCGACGCGAAGCGCGACCAGAAGGAGATTCGCGGGCTCGAGACCGTCTCCGATCAACTGGGGATCTTCGACCGCCTGCCGCTCGAACGGCAACAGGACTTTCTGCTGATGTCGCTCGAAGAGGCGATCGAACTGCCAACCGCGCTCGACGACATGATTGACGCGTGGAGCCGGGGCGATGTCGAGCAGCTGGCCGCGATCATGTCCGCGGACTTCAAGGCATTTCCTGAGCTCTACGAGCCCCTGGTGGTTGCGCGTAACCGCAATTGGACCCGGCAGATCATCGCACTGCTCGACGACGATACTGACTACCTGGTTGTGGTCGGCGCACTGCATCTCACCGGTGAGGACAGCGTCATCCAGATGCTGCACGAACAAGGATACCGGGCGAAACGGCGCTGACCGCTCCCGTAGATCGGGAGCCCCGCCCCGGCGAGTCAGATCTCGATCATCTCGAAGTCTTCCTTGCCGGCTCCGCAATCGGGGCAGCGCCACGAGAGCGGCACGTCGTCCCAGCGCGTCCCCGGCGGGATGCCGCGCAGCGGGTCGCCTCTCTCTTCCTCGTAGACGAATCCGCAGATCAAGCACATGTATGCCTTCACGTACGCGTCCAGTGCGCGTTGCGCGCGTCCGTGATTGCACGTTCCGAGCTGCCAGAGCTGCACGACCCGACGATGTGGCACTTGCGCATGCAGCAATGATAGCCGACATCATCGCTGCCCCAGTGCGCCGTTGCTGCAACTGCAGAGGGTGGGTACTGCCTCAGTTTCCGACCGTCCGCCTTGCCGCGGCGGGCCTGGCGAAACTTCCGGGCGCGGGCTCGACCAGTCCCAGCTTTTCGAGTCGCGCCTGGATTCCCGCCTGCGTGCGTTGATGCAGCAACGCGAGCTCGCTGAGGGTTCGGCCGGCGTTGAACTCGACGAACAGCGTCTGGTCCTCGCCCTGCGACCACTGCTTGCCGACGTTTGCCGGCATTGTCCGCTGGCGTTCGCCCCGCTGTCGCCGCTCATCAAGGGCTCGCGCGGCAAGGCACAGTGCGCGCACCACCTCCGGTTGCTGACATGGGTTGTCGGAACAGAGCAACTCTCCGGTCGCGGGGTCGACGCCGCTCGCCAGCGAATCGATGAGCTTCAGTGCGGTGACTTCGTCCATGTGACCTCCAATGCAATCCGTGCACGCCCACTAGAACGCACCGCCATCGGCTCTGCCAAGCGGAATTCCCGTCGCGTTCGTCACGATAATGGGTTGACGGTTGACGGTTGACGGTTGACGGTTGACGGGAAAGACAATTGCTGCGCCAAATTCTGTCTGTCAATTGCCAACCAACAACTGTCAACTTGATCCATGCGCGCCTTCCTGTTGCTCCTCCTTCTCATGGCCGTCTGCTTCGTCGCAGGCGCCCTGCTCGCATATCCCGCCTACCTGATCGTTCACCCGCTCAACGAAGGCTGGCCTTTTCATCGGGTCGCTGCCCGGGTTGCAACGCTGCTGTTGGTGATCGGCATCGTTGTTCTCGTCCGTCATCTGCACGTGACGAACCGGGCGGACTGGGGATTCGGGGTTCCGCGCACGCAGTTCCTGCGCACGTTCGCGCTCGCGCTGGTCCTCGGGTTGATTTCGATATTGCCGATCGTGGCGTTCCTCTTCGGGCTCGATCTGCGGGCAATCAAGGCCGGCGTGGCAATCGACTTAGAAACGCTCTCCATCGCCGCCGGTGGCGGACTGCTTTCGGGTCTCGTGGTCGCCGTCACCGAAGAATCGTTCCTGCGCGGCGCAATGTTCACCGCAATTGCCAGAGAATCCGGCCAGCGAGCTGCGATCCTGCTGACAGCGCTGATCTATGCCGCGGTTCATTTCCTGAGCCGCGTGCACATTCCACACGAGAGCGTCGACTGGGCGAGCGGGTTCGAACTACTCGCGGGTACATTTGCGACCTTCGCGCATCCGGCAGCGTTCATCGATTCCTTCCTCGCGCTCGCCGCAGTGGGCGTGCTCCTCGGTCTGCTGCGCGCGCGCACCGGAAGTATCGCCGCCTGCATCGGGCTGCACGCGGGCTGGGTCTGCATCATCAGCGTCGTCCGCGAACTCTCCGGTCGCGCACCCGAGGGCCGCTGGTCCTTTCTCGTCGGTGACTATGATGGGGTCGTGGGTCTATTGGTGCTGGCGTGGACGATCATCATCAGCGCGGTGTACTGGTTCATCACGCGCCGAGGTGCCAAGTCGGGGGTTTCGAGCACCCTCACGGCGGGTTGAGCACGCTGCGCAGCAGTTTCAGCCGTTCCGCGGCGTCTTCGAGCTCGAGGCAGAACTGCCGCGATTGCGGCGTGAGCGGGAGAATTTCCGCCAGCCGGTAGCCGACCCAGCACGCATCATCCAGGTGTTTTTCGCAGCCGGCATACAGCTCGCCGAGCTCGGGCCACAATCGTTCGAGCAGTTCGGCGAGCGGGCGATATTCGTCCGCCAGCGGCTCGGGTCGCTCCGGCTCGAAAAAGCTCACCCGCCCAACATTGAGCCCGTCGCGCAATCGCGTGTGTGATTGCACGCGGTAGCGCCGCTCGCCGGCGGTCATGAGTCCCAGCAGTCCATCCGGCATCGTGTGGAAATCGACGATGCGCGCGCTCGTTCCAACATCGTGGAACTCGGCGGCACCCGTCTCCTCACCCTCGCGAATGAGCACCACGCCGAATGCTTGCTGCTCGCGCAAGCAGCGCTTCACCATGTCGACGTAGCGCGTCTCGAAGATCCTGAGCGGCAGCGGCCCGCCGGGAAACAGCACCGTCTTGAGCGGGAACAGCGCAATCTCGCTGGGCGGGGACATCACGCCTGCGTCGCGACCGGCCTCTGCGCGCCCAGCCTATCGAGCAGGCGCGAATGCAGTCCGCCGAATCCGCCATTGCTCATGATGAGCACATGATCGCTATTGCCAAGCCGGCCGTGCAGACTCTCGACCAGACCATCGATGTCGGCGGCGAAGTGGACGCGCGTGCCCAGCGGTCGTGCGGCGCTTTCGAGGTCCCAGCCGAGATCCGGGGGCACGAAAAACCAGACTTCATCGGCCGCCGCGAGCGATGGAGCCAGCGTCTCTCGATGCACACCCATGCGCATCGTGTTGGAGCGCGGTTCGAGCACGGCAATGATGCGCTCGTGTCCGACGCGGCGACGCAACCCGTCAAGCGTCGAAGCGATCGCGGTCGGGTGATGCGCGAAATCGTCATACACCGACACGCCGTTGACCCGACCACGGAGCTCGAGCCGCCGCCGCACCCCCATAAATCTCCCCAGGGCGGCGATCGCAGCTCTTGCCGGCACCGCGGCATGACTGGCGGCGGCAATCGCGGCCAGAGCATTCTCGACATTGTGCGCACCGATCAACGACCAATCGACGCGCCCGCGGGCATGGCCGTCCTCCAACACTGCGAAGCTCGAGTAGTCCGAACCTGGCGCAACCTGCGCTGCCCACTTCGCGCCAGGCGTCTGTTGGCGCGCGAAGCCCTCGCGCGGCGTCCAGCAGCCCATGTCGAGCACCTTCCGCACATTGGCATCGGTCGCGTTCCAGACGATGCGCCCTGCGCCGGGGACCATGCGCACGAATTGGTGAAACTGGCGCTGGATGGCGGCGACGTCGCTGAAGATGTCGGCGTGGTCGAACTCGATGTTGTTGATGACTGCGATTCGGGGACTCAGGTGCACGAACTTGGAACGCTTGTCGAAAAATGCCGTGTCGTACTCGTCGGCCTCGATGACGAAGTACGGATCCGCCCCAAGCCGCGCGGTCGTGTCGAAGTTCGCGGGCACGCCCCCGATCAGGAACCCCGGGTTGAGACCCGCGTGTTCCAGTATCCAGGCGAGAGCGCTCGCGGTCGTGGTCTTACCATGCGTGCCGGTCACTGCCAGCACGCAGCGATCCCGCAGTACGTGCTCGGCAAGCCATTGCGGACCGGAGGTGAAAGCAATCCCGCGATTGAGCAGGTCCTCGATGACGGGCATGCCACGCGACATCACGTTGCCGACCACGACCACGTCCGGAGCCGGCGTGAGCTGGGCGGCGTCGTAACCCTGGACCAGCTCAATGCCGAGAGCCTCGAGCTGGGTGCTCATCGGCGGATAGACATTGCGGTCCGAGCCGGTGACACGATGGCCGCGCGCCCTCGCAAGCACGGCGATTCCGCCCATGAACGTGCCGCAGATACCCAGGATGTGGACGTGCATGGGCCAGGCCTAGGAAATCGCGGTCAACACCCGCGTGGTGATGAAGTATTCGCAACCCATGTACAGCAGCGTCAGGATGATCGCGACGAACAGTCTGAGCTCGAGCGCGGATCTCAGTATGTGTGCCGTGATCAGAACGTACCACACCAGCACCCCGAGCAGCGCGAACAGCAGCGGCACGGCCAGTGGATTGGTCTGTCCAATCTTCAGCACCATGGCGAGCAGCCCCAGCACGGGCGGTGTCAGCAGCGCTGAAGTGCCGAACATGGCCGCAGCCGTCTGCAGGAAGCGCGCGGCGCGGCCGAAAATCGCCAGCATCGCCCAGATCCACCCGAGGCCCAGCGCCAGCTCGACCGCGGTCCTGAGGGCGAATGACTCCTCGGGACTAGGAAGCAGCCGGCCAAACGTAGCCGTGAATCCGCAGTAAATCGCTACGACGATGAGCAGCAGCAGTACGGACGACGGCAGGTCCTGCGGACCCTTCCGCAACAGCGCGATGTCGACGAATACCTTGATCAGCTCAACCACGGTTTCAGCAAGCTTCCAACGGCGAGCGCGGCTGCCGATAATGTCGGCGCCGATTGTACACGTGCAACATCGCATCTCATGATCGCTTACCGCTTCATCGATCAGCCACAGGAGCTCACTGCGCTCGCTGCCGAACTTGGACCCGAGCCGGAGCTGGCGTTCGACACCGAGTTCATGCGCGAGCGCACCTATTTCCCGAAGCTGTGCCTGGTCCAGCTCGCCACGGCGCGCGATTTCGCCTGCATCGATCCACTCGCCCACGAGGATCTCAGCCCACTCGCCGTGCTGTTGAACAATCCGGCGAGCCTCAAGGTCGTTCACGCCGCACGCCAGGACGTCGAGGCGCTCCTCACGCGCTGCGCCCAGGCGCCGGCAAACCTCTTCGATACGCAGGTTGCCGCGGCGCTGCTCGGCATGCAGCCGCAGATCGGCTACGGCGAGCTCGTCCAACGGCTGCTCGGCCATTCGCTCGAGAAGGGACACGCGCGCACCGACTGGACGGCGCGCCCGTTGAGTCGTGAGCAGCTCGAGTACGCCATCGACGACGTTCGCCACCTCCTGAGTCTGCGCGACGTCCTGTTGCGCGAGCTGGAGAAACTCGATCGGCACACCTGGTTCGACGCGGAGATGGCGCGACTCGAAGTGGCCTTCGCCGCGCGCACCAGCCCGGATGAAGCCTGGCAACGCCTCCGAGGGCTCGAAACACTCGATCCGCGGCGGCTGGCAGCGGCGAAAGCACTTGCCCGCTGGCGCGAATTGCGCGCCATCCAGCGTGACCGTCCGCGCGGCTGGATTCTTGCCGATGACGCCCTGCATGAACTGGTCCGCGCACTGCCCCGCAACCGCGTCGAACTGGAACGCGTGCAGTCACTGCCGCGCGGCGTCATCGCACATTGCGCGGACGACCTGCTGGCAGCCGTCGAGGCAACTTCCCATCTCGAGACAGGCGAGGCTGTCCGCCGCGCGAGGAAGCCGGACCCGATCGAGCAGGCGCGACTCAAGGCGCTGGCCGCCACGGTGCGGCGGATTGCAGAGCAATTGCGCTTGACACCCGAGATTCTTGCCACGCGCAGGGAGTTGCAACAGCTCCTGAACGGCGATACCGACGTGGCACCGCTCAAGGGTTGGCGACGCGAAGTCGTGGGCGAAGCCCTGCTCAACCAGTTGTAGCGCCGCTAACGCCGCGCCTGTTTGGTGACGGATTGCACCGCGCGCTCGAGTCGTGCGAACACTTCCTCGACATCACCCACCGCATCGACGTCGCACAGCAATCCCAGTTTGCGATAGTGGTCGATCAGCGGTCGCGTCTGCGCGTCATAGACTTCCAGGCGGTTGCGGATCGTATCCTCGTTGTCATCCGGCCGCTGAACCAGCGCGTGCTCGAGTCCACCATCGACGCACGGCGTATCGGCAGTCGGCGGCGAGGTATGAATGTTGAACAGGCGCCCGCAGCGCGAGCAGCTGCGGCGTCCCGTCAGGCGCTTGAGCAGGATCGCCGGATCGATGTTCATGAGCACGACTGCATCGATCGGCTGGCCCAGCCGCTCGAGTGCCCCGTTCAGCGCCTTGGCCTGGGCGATGTTGCGCGGGAAACCGTCGAGGATGAAGCCGTGCAACGCATCTGGACGGCTCAGGCGCTCACGAATGAGCGCGAGCACCAGCTCATCGGAGACCAGCTCGCCGGCATCCATCGCCACTTTGGCCTCAAGGCCCAGCTCGGTGCGGCGCGCCACGGCGTCGCGCAGCAGATCTCCGGACGAGACTTGCGGTGCGCCGTATTGCTTCACGAGCTTCTGTGCCTGGGTACCCTTGCCCGAACCCGGCGCTCCGAGCAGAACGATTCTCATGATCGACTCATTCCCTCCCGTGGAGGATGAAATCGGGTGCGGTTCAGCCGCCACGCGAAAGGCCGGTACGCTACCGAGCGCGGCAGGTCTGGTCAAATGCGTTGGCAGCTGGCGGTTGACAGTTGACAGAGAAGATTTGATCTTTGGCCTTCACTGCCAACTGCCAACCGTCAATTCAGGACTTACTCCATGCCCCAACAGGTCCGCAAGAACGCTCTATACGCACAGTCAGGCGGCGTGTCCGCCGTCATCAACGCGTCCGCGTGCGGCGTGATCGAGACCGCGCGCAAGCACCGAGATCGCATCGGCAAAGTGTACGCGGGACACGATGGAATCATCGGCGCGCTCACCGAGGACATGATCGACACCAGCAAGGAAAGCGCGACAACCATCGCTGGCCTCAAGCACACGCCCGGCGGCGCGTTCGGCTCGGCGCGTTACAAGCTCAAGGGGCTCGACACGAACAAGGCGGAGTACGAACGGCTCATCGAAGTCTTCCGCGCGCACGACATCGGCTACTTCTTCTACAACGGTGGCAACGATTCGATGGACACCGCGCACAAGGTGTCGCAGATCGGCGCACAGCTCGGATACCCGGTGACCTGCATCGGCGTGCCAAAGACGGTCGACAACGACCTGCCGCACACCGATTGCTGCCCCGGATTCGGCTCGGTTGCGAAGTACGTCGCCGTGTCCACGCGCGAGGCGGCACTCGATGTCGCCTCAATGGCGCGCACGTCGACCAAGGTGTTCGTGCTCGAAGTAATGGGCCGGCACGCCGGCTGGATTGCGGCCGCGGGCGGGCTTGCGGGATCTAAGCCCGGCGATCCACCGCACGTGATCCTGTTTCCGGAAGTCGCCTTTGACGAAGCGAGGTTTCTCGAGCGCGTCAAGCAGTCCGTGCAGGATTACGGCTACTGCGTCGTCGTGGTTTCCGAGGGCGCGGCGACGGCCGACGGCAATTTTCTCGCCGAAGCGGGCACCAAGGACGCATTCGGCCACGCGCAGCTCGGCGGTGTTGGGCCGGTGATCGCCGATCTGGTGAGAAAGAACCTCGGCTTCAAGTATCACTGGGCGGTCGCGGATTACCTGCAGCGTTCCGCGCGGCACATCGCCTCGAAGGTGGACGTGCAGCAGGCGTATGCCGTCGGCAAAGCGGCAGTCGAGCTCGCGCTAAAAGGACACGACGCGGTGATGCCGACGATCGTGCGCAAGTCGAACAAGCCCTATCGCTGGACCATTGGCCACGTGCCGCTCGAAGCGGTGGCGAACAAGGAAAAAAAGGTGCCGCGCGAGTTCATCACCACCGACGGCTTCGGCATCACCGAACCCTGCCGTCGCTACCTCGAACCGCTGATTGCAGGCGAGGATTACCCGCCATATCGGCACGGATTGCCCGACTACGTGCAGATCAAGGGCGCGCCGGTGGCCAAAAAGCTGAGCAGGACCTTTATGCTATAGTTCCGCCCCTTTTTTTGGGGCCGGGCAATCCGGGCCTCCTGCAAAACGAATATAAGTCCCTGATCACGGAGAAGTTTTATGACCCCGAGTGCAGCCCTCTGGCTTGCCGTTGGTGCTGGTCTTGCGGCCATTCTCTACGGCGTCTTGTCGGTCAGCTGGATCCTCAAGCAGCCCGCGGGCAGCGCGCGCATGCAGGAGATCGCGGCCGCGATCCAGACCGGTGCCCGCGCCTACCTGAACCGCCAGTACATGGCCATCGCGATTGTCGGTGTCGTGCTCTGCGGGGTGCTTGGCTACGCGCTCGGTTGGCTGACCGCGGGCGGGTTCGCCGTCGGCGCTATCCTCTCGGGTCTCGCGGGCTACATCGGCATGAACATCTCCGTGCGCGCCAACGTGCGCACCGCCCATGCGGCGAGCGTAGGTCTCAACCCGGCGCTCAAGATCGCTTTCCGCGGCGGCGCCATCACCGGGATGCTCGTGGTCGGACTCGGATTGCTGGGTGTCGCGGGCTACTTCATGTTCGCGCGCAATCTCACGGGCAGTGACGACCAGGCATTGCACGCACTCGTCGGTCTGGCATTTGGTGGCTCGCTGATCTCGATTTTCGCGCGTCTCGGCGGCGGCATCTTCACCAAGGGCGCTGACGTCGGCGCCGATCTCGTCGGCAAGGTCGAAGCGGGGATTCCCGAGGACGATCCGCGCAACCCGGCGGTGATCGCGGACAATGTCGGCGACAACGTGGGCGACTGCGCCGGTATGGCGGCCGACCTCTTTGAAACCTATGCAGTCACCGTGGTCGCCACCATGCTGCTCGGCGGTCTGGTGATGCAGAGCGCCGGGACCAACGCGTTCATCTATCCGCTGGTGCTTGGTGCCGCGTCGATCGGCGCGTCGATCATCGGCACGTTCTTCGTGAGCGTCGGTGCGAGCGGCAAGATCATGCCCGCGCTGTATCGCGGCGTGACGGTCTCCGGCGTGATTGCGGCGATTGTGTTCTATCCCATCACGAGGCAGTTGATGGGTGCGGAGGCGATGAACCTCTACTGGTGCGCGCTCATCGGGCTTGCACTGACCGCCGCAATGATCATCATCACCGAGTACTACACCGCCACCGAATACGGCCCGGTGCGTCACATCGCCGCGGCATCGCAAACCGGTCATGCCACCAACATCATTGCGGGCCTCGCGGTGTCGATGAAGTCCACCGCCTTGCCGGTTCTCGCCGTCGTGCTTGCCATCTGGGGCTCGTACCAGCTCGGCGATCTCTATGGCATTGCGATCGCGGCCACCGCGATGCTCTCGATGACGGGAATGATCGTGGCGCTCGATGCGTACGGTCCGATCACCGACAACGGCGGCGGCATCGCCGAAATGTCCGGCTTGCCGAAAAGCGTGCGCACGATCACGGACGCGCTCGATGCGGTCGGCAATACCACCAAGGCGGTCACGAAGGGCTACGCCATCGGCTCCGCCGGGCTCGCCGCCCTGGTGCTGTTCGCGGACTACACCCACAACCTCGCAGCGCTCGGCAAGCTGCAGCAGTTCGAGCTCTCCGATCCGGCGGTGATCATTGGTCTGTTCATCGGCGGTCTGGTGCCCTATCTCTTCGGCGCGATGGCCATGGAAGCCGTGGGGCGTGCGGCTGGATCGGTCGTCAACGAGGTCCGGCGTCAGTTCAAGGAAATCGCGGGCATCATGGAAGGCACGGCCAAGCCCGACTACTCGAAGGCCGTAGACCTGCTGACGCGCGCGGCGATCAAGGAAATGATCGTGCCCTCGCTGTTACCGATCCTGGTGCCGATCGTGCTCGCGATCGTCATGAACTGGCTGATGGGCCCCGGTGCCGGCGTGCGCGCATTGGGCGGTCTGCTCATCGGCACCATCGTGACCGGGCTCTTCGTCGCGATTTCGATGTGCACCGGTGGCGGCGCGTGGGACAACGCCAAGAAATATATCGAGGAAGGCCACTTCGGCGGCAAGGGCTCGGACACCCACAAGGCGGCGGTTACCGGCGATACGGTGGGTGATCCCTACAAGGACACTGCGGGTCCCGCGATCAACCCGCTGATCAAGATCATCAACATCGTCGCGCTGCTGCTGGTTCCGCTGCTGTAGCGCCGCCTCAGGCAGGGCTTGCGCCTCGCGCCGTCACGCGGCTGATGCGCCAGCCCTGCATCTCCGCGACCTCAAGGATCCAGTCGCCCCAGCGCACCTGATCGCCGATCTGCGGCACGCGTCCGAGCCGCTCCACCACGAGTCCGGCCAATATCTGCGCCTCGCTGGACGGCGCTGTTTCGATTCGAAGCAATTCCTGTGCATCGAAGATCGACATCCCGGCATCGAGCGACAGCACGCCCTCGCCGATCTGGCGCGCTTCGGGCTGCTCATCCAAAGTATCGGGCAGATGACCAGCGATCGCCTGCAGCAGATCGGCACGCGTGATGATGCCCAGCAGGCTGCCATACTCGTCGACCACGATGGCCAGCTCGATCGGCGCGCTGCGAAACGCATCGAATGCTGCCAGGATCGACGCGCCTCCCGGCACTGCGACCGGTTCCTGTGCCACCGATTCAAGATTGAAGGGCCGATCGCCGAGACACAGCTCCAGGACATCCTCCTTGCGCACGATGCCGATCACCTCGTCGATCGAGCCGCGGCTCAGCACGAACACGCGATGCGGGCTGCGGCGGAGTTTCGTGAGCACCTCGGCGCGGGGATCGCCGACGTCGATCCAGTTCACCGACGTGCGTGGCGTCATGATCGTCCGCACGCTCCGCTCGGCGAGCGTCAGCACGCCGCGCACCATCGCCTGTTCGGCCGGTGCAAATGCCTGGCCCAGCTCTTCCGGCGACGTATGGGTCACAACCTCGGCCGGCTCGACGGCTGACGGGCGCAGCGGCACGCCACCGAGCAGGCGAAGCACGGCGTCCGCCGTGCGATTTCGGAGCGACATCGATCGTACGAAGCGGCGGCGATTGCGCAGCGACAGCTGATTGAAGATTTCGATCAGCACGGAGAAGGCGATTGCCGTGTATAGATATCCCTTCGGGATGTGATAGCCGAGACCGTCGACCACCAGTACGAATCCGATCATCAGCAGAAATCCGAGGCACAGGATGATGAGCGAGGGGTGAGCGTTGATGAATTGCGTCAGCGGCCGGCTCGCTGTCAGCATGGCGATCACGGCAACAATGACCGCGGCCATCATTACCGGCAGCTCGTCGACCATGCCGACAGCGGTGATCACCGAGTCGAGGGAAAATACTCCGTCGAGTACCGCGATCTGCGCGATGGTGGGCCAGTAGCGGGCATGGCCACGCTTCGATGACAGGCGCTCGCCTGGCACCTCGAGACGGTCGTGGATCTCGATGGTCGCCTTGACCAGCAGGAATCCGCCACCGACGATCAGAATGATGTCGCGCCATGAGATCTCGATGCCGAGTGCGACCAAGACCGGCGCCGTGAGCGACGCGATCCACGATATGCTCGCCAGCAGCCCGAGGCGCATGATGAGCGCCAGGCCGAGACCGAGACGGCGGGCGTTGTCCCGCTGGCTGGCCGGCAGCTTGTCGGAGAGAATCGCGATGAAGATCAGGTTGTCGATCCCCAGCACGATCTCGAGGACCACGAGAGTCAGGAAACCGACCCAGATCGTGGGATCGCTCATCCACTCCATGTGCTCGCCTCCGCCGCCAACGGACGCGTGTCATTCTCCTACAAACGGGCCCGGGAACGTCGCCTGGTCGGCCTGAATCAGGCGCCGGCGAGGAGTGGCTGCGGGCGAGCGATGATAAAGCCCTGCACGAAGTCGATGCCCAACTTGCGCACCGTCTCGAGTGCGGCTTCGTCTTCGACCTGCTCGGCGACGACCTTGAAATTGAGCGTACGCGCGAGCTTGATCATCGCCGCGACCATTGCCTGGTTGACGGAGTCCCGCGCCAGGTTGCGCATGAACGAACCGTCGATCTTGAGAAAATCCATGGTGAGGTTCTTGAGATTCGAGAAGCTGCCCAGGCCTCGCCCAAAATCGTCGAGCGCGAACTTGCAGCCCATTCCGTGCAGGACACCGATGAAGCGGCGCGCGTGCTCGATGTTGGTGATCACCGAGTTCTCGGTCACCTCAAAGCAGATCTGGCTCGGGGTGACGCCTGAACGATCGAAGCAGTCGACGACGAACTCGAGGAATTGCGTGTCGCCGAGCGTCTGACCGGAAATGTTGATCGCGACGCTGCGCCCCTCGGGCAAGTGCAGCGCCCCGCGGCCGAGCGCGGCGAACGTCGTCTGCACCACCCACCGATCGACCAGTGACATGAGGCGATAACGTTCCGCCGCGCGCAGAAATTCGCTCGGGCTCGCGTCCTGCCCGTTTTCGTCCTTGAGCCTCACCAGCACTTCGAGCGCCGGTCCATCCTCGACCTGCGCGTTGGCAGGCACGATCGGCTGCGAATACAGCTCAAAGCGGTTCTCCTTGAGGGCAACCTGCAGTTTCTGCAGCCAGTGAATCTCGCCACGGTGTCGCGCCACCGCCTCATCGTGCGCCGAGTAAACGTGCACGTGACCGCCGCGTTGCTTGGCAACGTAGCAAGCCGAGTCCGCCGCGCCCATGACCTCTTCGGTCGTGCCACTTTCCCGCCCGATCTCGACCAAGCCGATGCTCACGTCGATGTTGAAGATTTTGTCCTTCCACACGAAGCGATAGTCGGTGACCGCGCGGCACACATCATCGGCAATCTGCCGCGCCTTCTCGAGCGGGCAACCGATGAGCAGCATCGCAAACTCGTCGCCGCCGATGCGCGCCACCGTGTCCGAGTCGCGCACCGCGTCCTTCAGGAGTCCCGCGACTTCGCGCAGCATGTTGTCGCCCGCGACGTGACCACAGCTGTCGTTGACGACCTTGAATCGATCGAGATCGAGATAGCACAACACGTGTGACGAGTTGCTGGAATGCGCGCCTTCGAGCGCTTCCTGCAGCCGCCGTTCGAATTCGCGCCGGTTCACGAGTCCGGTGAGCGCGTCGTGACTCGCCTGGTACGACATCTGGCGCGCGAGGCCGCGTTGCTCGCTCACGTCGTGCAGCACGATGACGGCGCCCGTCAGCTCGTGATTTGGATTCTTGAGCGGCGACACGCTCAGCTCGATCGCGTACTCCTCGCCTCCGCCACGCGTGAGCAGGACCGCCTTGCGGCCGAGGCTGACGCGTGTGCCGCTGGCGAGACATTGCCGCACCGGATCGGCGAGCGACTTGCGATCACTCTCGTCCACCATGCTGACGATTTCATCGAGGCTGCGCCCGGCCGCCTGCAACGAGGTCGTGCCGGTAAGCCGTTCAGCCGCTTCATTCATGTAGTCGATGCGTCCGCGCTTGTCCGTGGAGATCAGGCCCTCGTCGATGGACTGCAGCGTGGCAAGCGCACGCGACCGCTCCTGTTCGGGCGCGGTGGATCCGCGCCGCGGAATCATTTCGACCGCCGTGATCAGGAGCAGTGGATCACCGGGCACGTCCACGAGCGCACCCGCAAGTTCCAGCCGGCTCACCTGCCCCTGCGCACCGACCAGCTCGATTTCGAATCGCTCGGCTGCGGGCTCGCCGGCCAGTCGCCGACGGATGTTCTCGCGTACCAGGTCTGCGTAGTCGCCGGGTACCAGCTCGTCAAGCTTGCGTCCGATCAGGTCACGCGCGTTGAGACCGGTCAGCGCGGCAAAGCGGCCGTTGGCGTAAAGAATGGTCTCACGGTGCAGGACGACTGCTTCGTGCACCGATTCGACCAGGTGCTGGAAGAGCAGCTCGCGCTCTTGCAGCTTGTGGCCGCGGTTGTCGAGCCGGGTGAGCAGTTGATTGACGGCCGCTGCCGCGTTCGCCGCGGCCGGCTGTTCGCCCGTGATTTTCACCCGCTCTTCGAAGCGTCCCTCGCCCGCGATGTGCGTGAGCTGATCGCTCAGGATCGCGAGCGCGTGTTGGGCACGTCGCTTTTGCACGTGCAACACCACCGCGCCGGCGGCGCACACACCGAGGGCCAGCGAGAGGAGCCAGAGAGTGGGCATGCCGGATTCTGGGCTCAGTTGCTTCCGAGGTCAGTCGGCTGACCTTCGCTATTAGGTTGTCGTGGTTGCGCGAATACTGTTTGTTATGACGCGCAATGCACCATCAAGCATAGCCCATGGCGCTCGTTCGACTGACCTGTATTGACCATAATTGGCGTCGTCATGGGGCCTCGCGTGCTTGTGAGACCCGTGGAAACTCCGTAACCTGTGCAGCCTTTTTCGAGACCAGGCGCAGCTTTCACCGCACCTTCTGGACACTTTCCGCTGATGAATGTCGAACTCGCGCGCAGGCAGATGATCGAGCAACAGGTTCGCGCCTGGTCCGTGCTCGACGAGCGGGTTTTGGGAGCGATGGCCCAAGTGCGACGCGAGCTGTTCGTGCCTGACGGATTTCGAGAGGTCGCGTTCGCCGACACGAATATTCCCCTCGGCCACGGCCAGTCGATGCTGGCACCCAAGGTCGAAGGAAGAGTCCTCCAGTCGCTCGAGCTCGGTGCGACAGATCAGGTGCTCGAGGTCGGCACCGGGTCGGGATTCCTGTCCGCCTGCCTGGCGCGCCTCGCCCACCACGTTCGCAGCCTTGAGATATTCCCCGATCTGAGCGCGCGCGCGGTCGAGAATCTGCGCGCCTCCGGCATCAGCGGGGTGAGCGTCGAAACGCTCGATGCCATGACGATGGCCGAGGAGCATCGCTACGACGCGATTGCGGTCACCGGCTCGCTGCCGGCGTACGACGAGCGTTTTCAGCGTGCGCTCAAGGTCGGCGGACGCATGTTCATCGTGGTCGGGGATGCGCCCGTAATGGATGCGCTGCTGGTCCGTCGCCTCTCGCGCGACCAGTGGGTACGCGAGAGCCTCTTCGAAACGATTCTCGAGCCTTTGGTGAACGCGCCGCAGCCGTCTCGATTCCTGTTCTGAACCAACACTGTAGCGCGGTGTCCCACGCGCCTTGTCGGCAGTCGCAAGGTGATATAGTCTTGTATAACACCAGTTCGCCCCCTGGCCGGGGTAATGAAGGGGATCCAATGAGCGGACGCATGCGTTTCTGGATTGGCTTCCTGGCTGCCCTGCTGGCGAACCACATCGCGCAAGCCTCTGATTTACTACAGGTTTATGAGCGTGCGGTGCAGAACGATCCGCTCATTCGCGAAGCCGAAGCCAACCGCCTCGCGGCGCGGGAATCGAAGCCCCGTGCCCTGAGCGCGCTCCTTCCGCAGATGGACGCCACCGGCACCTTGGGAAAACAAGAGTCGAGCGGCTCACAGACGTTTCTCACGCAGATCCTCAACCAGCCGCCACAGATCAACACCACCAATCAGGAGACCGATGCCGATTTCACGCGGTACCAGCTGCAACTGACGCAGACCGTGTTTCGCTGGGATCAGTGGGTGACGCTGAAGCAGGCCAGTTCTCAGGTCGCCCAGGCAGAAGCCAACTACGCTGCCGCCCAGCAGGATCTCATGCTCCGTGCGTCGGAGCGCTACTTCAATGTGCTGGCGGCCGAGGACACGCTGCAGTCCGTCACGACGGCACGCGACGCGATCGCCCGTCAGCTCGAGCAGGCGGATAAGCGATTCGAAGTGGGGTTGATCGCGATCACGGACGTGCAGGAGGCCAAGGCGGCGTACGACAATGCCAACGCAATCGTCATTCAAGCGAAGCGCAACCTCGCCACTGCGCACGAGTTATTGCGCGAACTGACCGGCGATCCATTCGAGTCGCTCTCCAAGCTGTCGGAATCGATGCCGCTCAAGTCGCCCGACCCGCTGAACGAAGACGAGTGGGTCAAGACCGCGATGGAACAGAACCTCGCCCTCACCGCCAGCCGTCTGTCGGCAGATATCGCGCGCGACACGATTTCGGTTCGCCGTTCGGGTCATCTGCCGTCGCTCGACCTGGTGTTGTCGCGCACCGGCTTCGATGCCGATGTCACGCAGATCAATGACGGCGTCGAGGGACCAGCTGACAGCGACAACACGGAAGATCAGATCGCGCTGCAGCTCAGTTTCCCGATCTACACCGGTGGCCGCGTGCAGGCGAACGTGCGGGAAGCCGTCTACCTGCATCGAGCCGCGCGCGAACGACTGGAGCGCACAGCGCGCGAGACTGAGCGCGCAACGCGCGACGCTTACCTGGGCGTGCTCTCGGAACTCTCGCGGGTCCAGGCGCTCAAGCAGGCTCTCGAATCGAGTCGCACGGCGCTTCAAGCCACCGAAGCCGGCTACGAAGTGGGCACGCGCACGACCGTCGACGTGCTCGACGCACGGCGCCGGCTGGCGGAAGCCGAGACGAATTACGCGCGCAGCCGTTACGACTACGTCATCAACGTCGTGCGCCTGAAGCTCGCTGCGGGGATTCTCAAGCCGGACGACGTCGTGAACATCAACCAGTGGCTCACGGCGACGGCGCCGGCACAACCGGCGTCGACGGCACAACCTCAATCGTAGAGCCGCGGCTCACTGAGCAGCGGGTCGATCAGTTCCAGAAGGCGGCGCAGCGCACCGCGATTCTCATCGAGTGCGCGCCGCCCCGCACCGCCGCGCCTCGCCCGTTCCGCCGGTTCTTCGAGCAGCAGCGACACTTGCGCAGTGAGTTCCGCCGCATCGCGGACGATGTGCACTGCCCCTACCTCGACGAAGAGCTGCGCGATTTCCTCGCTGTTGAAATTGTGCGGTCCCATGAGGATCGGCAGGTTGAGCGCGGCCGGCTCGAGCAGGTTGTGTCCGCCAACGGGCACCAGGCTTCCGCCGACGAAGGCAACGTCCGCGCCCGCGTAAAACGTCAGGAGCTGTCCCACCGTATCGAGCAGCAATACCGACGTTTCCGTACGAACGGCAGCCCCACTGCTGCGCGTGACGAAGGAGACCCCGCGCCGGCGCAGCAATGCAGCGACCGCCTCGAAGCGAGTGTGATGCCGCGGTACGAGCACGAGCAGGGCGTTTGGGATGAGTTTGCGCAGGTGCGCATGCGCATCGAGCACGATGTCTTCCTCGCGCTCGTGCGTGCTGCCCGCGATCCAGACCGGGCGCCCGGCCGCGTAGCGCTCGCGTAGCCGGCGCCCGTCGGCCTCGAGCCCCGGCGGCAGCTCGAAATCGAACTTGATGTTTCCAGTGACGTGCGTGTGCTCGGGATTGGCGCCGATCGATCTGAAGCGCTCTGCATCCGCGGAGCTCTGCGCCGCGATGACAATCCCGTGCGAAAGAGTTTCGCGGAACAAGCTCACCAGCCGTCGATAGCGGTTGACCGAGCGTGGCGAGATGCGGGCACTGGCGAGGACCAGCGGCACGCGACGCTTGCCACATACGTGATAGAGGTTGGGCCAAAGCTCGGTCTCAAGGATCACGGCCAGTCGTGGCTGAATGCGCTCGAAGAAACGCCGCACGCAATCCGGAAGATCGAACGGGACATAGCGGACGTGAACTTCGTCGCCAAACAGCGCCCGCGCGCGCTGCGCGCCTGTCGGCGTGACGGTCGTCAGCACCAGTGGATATTGCGCAAAGCGGGCCCGCAGCGAGCGCACCAGTGCCGCGGAAGCCTGCACTTCGCCCATCGACACGGCGTGCACCCAGATGGTGGGCCGCGACTCGCGCGTCCCGAAGCCGAAGCGCTCACCGAGATTTTGCCAATAGCTGCGATCGCGCAGGCCACGCCACAGGAGCAGGACCAACGCGAACGGCACCAGCAGATAGGTCAGCGCGATATAGAGAAATCTCACAGCGCGCTCACGCTGCCGGATGACGCTGAGCCCGAGTCGTAGCCTCGCTGGAAGGCCGCCCATGCGGGCGACGAAAAGCGCCCTGCGGGTCCATCGCGCGTGATCTTTTCGAGCGAGCGCTTGAGGCGGACAAGGTTCGCGACGCGCCATGAGCCCGGTGGCCTTCGCCTGCCGCGATCGAAATCGATCAGGAACACGCGCCCGGACGCATCGATCAGGATGTTGTGCGCGTTGAGGTCCGCATGACACACGCCCGCGTCATGAAAGCGACGAACGCAGCGCCCGATTGCGCCCCATACCGCCACAGGCACTGCATCGCGGGTGAGCAGCACTGACAACGGCTGGGCGCCTTCGATTCGTTCTGTGATCAGGTCAGCCGTGTAGGTGAAACCGCGACGCCGGTAGCGCGCCGCCACAGGGGCGGGAACGGGCAGCCCGGCCGCGTGCAGAGCGTGCAGCAGCCGCCATTCGCGAAACGCGCGAGTCCATTCCTCGCCGGTCCAAAAGTACCGGTCGGCCGTCAGCCGCGCGATGAAGCCGCCGCGGCGATAGGGTCTCAGCACCCAGGAACGGCCAGCGTGCTCGATGAATATTGCCTCACCACGCCCCGCCGGAGTGCGTCTCGCACTTAAGTTCTCGATCCAGCTGCGGGCATCGAACAGCGAGGGGTCCGCGTTGCTGACGCGTGAGGCGTCATATAGCATGGCGCCGTCCTGAACCGGCGCACGGCGCACAGCATTGGTGAGCGAACCGGGCGAAACGGCATCGGCGATCATTCGACTCCAGTGAATCTTTCCAAGATCCCGCGCGAGGTATGCATCCTGAGGCTTTCGGCCATCGGCGATACATGCCATGTATTGACGGTGGTGCGCACGTTGCAGCAGGCGTGGCCGCAGACGCGCTTCACCTGGATCATTGGCAAGGTCGAAGCCAAACTGCTTGGGCTCATCCCCGACATCGAGTTTATCACCTTCGACAAGCGCCACAGCCTGCGCGATTTGCGCCGCTTCCGCACGCTGATGGCCGAGCGCCGATTCGATCTGCTGCTTCACATGCAACTCTCGATACGCGCGAGCCTGTTGAGCACGTATGTACCGACGAGCGTCAAACTCGGGTTCGACCGCGCGCGTGCGCGAGAACTGCAATGGCTGTTCACCACGCATCGCATCGCACCGCGCGAACGCGAGCATGTGCTCGACTGCCTGTTCGGATTCGCCGAAGCCCTCGGAGTCCACGACCGCGTGCTGCGCTGGGACATCGCACTCCCGGAGGACGCGCGCCGGTACGCCACCCAGATCGTTGACGACCGCCGCCCGACACTCGTCATCAGCCCCTGTTCGAGTCACCCGCGACGCAACTGGCGGGCGGAATTCTATGCTCAGGTCGCCGATCACGCGGTGCGTGTGCACGGAGCGCGCGTCGTGCTCACCGGGGGACCGAGCGCGCTCGAGCGCACGATGGGTCAGGCGATCGAAAAGTCCGCCAAGGCGCGGTTGATCAATACGATCGGCGGCGACACCTTGCCGCAATTCCAGGCGTTGCTCGAGCGCGCCGACGTGTTGTTGAGCCCGGACTCCGGACCCGTCCACATGGCCACCGCCGCCGGCACGCCTGTGATCGGCCTCTATGCGGCAACCAATCCAGAACGCAGTGGCCCATACTTGAGTCGCTCGTCGTGCGT